>Ga0181419_1000038_pt1 | contig 39140 bp, 40 predicted proteins | sample 42SPOviralmetaG_FD_130144 | JGI IMG/M metagenome (GOLD analysis project Ga0181419, IMG submission 130144) | Marine viral communities from the oligotrophic San Pedro Time Series (SPOT) site, San Pedro Channel, CA, USA - 42 SPOT_SRF_2013-04-24 | ecosystem: Environmental > Aquatic > Marine > Strait...
ATATATTCATAGTTTACAAGACTTAGAGTTAAAGGAAAAAAAAAAAAAAACAGCTATTTTGCATCTTTGAATTCAGATTCAGCAATTAGTCAAAGATTTTATATTAATAATGTTTTCATAAGTGGAAATTCTTTTAAAAACAAAAGTTCAGTTGTGTTAAAAAAGAATACTTATTTACGTGCATTATGTTCAAGTCAGATGAATTCTAAAGTTTTAGATGATGTTAAGGTTTCATTACTTTTAAATAATTTAAGAAGTCTTTACAGATTTAAAAATAAAAGAAAAAACTCTTTGTTATTATTGAATAAAGTAATAAAACGTATTGTGCCTTTATCTAAAATAATTTATCAACGCCGAGGTCGTAACCTTATTCCTTTAATGACTTTTATTTATAGTTCTAACATTAGAAGCTCATTAGGTTTAAAACATGTTTTGCGAGAAAGTACTAAAATAGTAGGCTTTGGATTAAATTCATATGAAAATAAATTATTAATTTATTTATTAGATATTTTAATTTCTAAGCATAAAAATGATTTAATATTTCAATTTGATCAAAATTCTGATCTCAGAAAAGAGGCTTACAACAGAGGTTATTTTTTTAAAACTTTAAAAGCTCAATCAAAAAAAACATAACAAAGATGCCAACTATTAATCAATTATCTAAAAAAAAAAAAAGAATCTCTAAAAAAATAAATTTGAAAAAAACTCCTGCCTTAGTTAGCAACCCTCAAAAACATGGTACATGTGTGGCAGTTTTTACGAAAACACCTCGAAAACCTAACTCTGCTCTAAGAAAAGTAGCTAAGGTTCGTTTAGTTAATTCTCGTATAGTTACTGTTTATATACCAGGTGAAGGTCACAACATTAGTAGGTTCAGTGATGTTTTAATTGCTGGAAGACGTATTCGAGATTTACCAGGTGTAAAGTATGGTGCCATACGAGGTAAATTTGACTTAGCATCAGTTCAAAAAAAAAAGAATGGTCGTTCTAAATATGGTTCGAGTCGTCAAAAATCAAATTATGAATTTAAAGAAAAACTATTACGAAATCGTAGTCAAAAAAATCGGTTTTATAAAAAAACTTTTAGTCGTATTTATTTATTAACATTGTTAAATAAATCTTATGATAAAAATTTATCTAAATATTGGTTAAAAGCTTATTTTTATTTTAATTTATTATTTTTGAATGCTAAGAGTAAAAAATGGGATAGTAAAGGTCACTTTCAGCAAAAATTTAAAACTTTGTTAGGTTATTTATATAATTATCGCGAAGACTATGCAAATCGTTATAGTGATAAATATCCATACAAAATATTATTTGTAAATAAAAAATTACTTATTGTAAAAGATTTAGATTCGAAAAAAGTTTATAATTATAATTTAAAGTAATACAAAAAAGTAATTCGACGTATACCTTTTAGTAATATTGTCAATTAAGCTATGTAATTTGTAATAATTTTATATATGTTTATCCACATTAATAGAAATATTATTTGTTCGGATAATTTAAATATTTTGAAAAAAAAAATGTATTTCGTTACTTTTTCTCAATCTTTACCTGATCCAGCAACTTATTCAATGGAAGCCATTATCTTTTTTTTTAGAGACACAATTGCTTTTGTTTACATTATTGGATTTTTTGTTTTTTGGATTATTTTACGTTGTTTTTTTATATTCTATAATAAAGAAAACTACATTGTACCAGATAATGTCAGTAAATACGGAATTGGAAATTTCTTTTTTAAAAAAGTAAATTTTTATGCAAAAGGTATTAAACACTACAGTAATGTAGAATTTATTTGGACTATAATCCCAGCACTTATTTTAGTTATAATAGGTATTCCATCTTTTAGTTTACTTTACTTTATTGAGCAATTTTCGGAGCCTCATATTATTTTACGCGTTGAAGGTCACCAATGGTATTGGCACTATAATATAAAACAATTACCACCTATTAATTTAGAGGAAACAGATTGTTTATTTGATAGTTACATGATTCCAAGTGATTCATTAAAATTAGGTCAGTTACGTCTTTTAGAAGTAGATAATAAAGTAACTTTACCTACAAATACTCATATTCAAGTAATTACTTCAAGTGTAGATGTATTACATTGTTGGTCTGTACCAGCACTAGGAATGAAGTTAGATTGTTGTCCTGGTCGATTGAATGAAACAATGTTGTATATTCGACGTCCTGGTATTTTCTATGGTCAATGTAGTGAAATTTGTGGAATGAATCATGCTTTTATGCCAATAGTTGTAAATAGTTTAAAGCCTTTAGATTATATCATTACTAATCATTTAAATATTAAAGATTAAATTTTCTATGATTAAGTTTTTAAAATTTAAAGAGATAATATACTATTAATTTTTTTTGAAATTAAAAAAAAATTTTTATCAAAAGTTAAATTATTTACACAATATTATTACGATCCTGATCCAGGTACTTTTCTATATTGTTTACAGTATTGGATTACAACTAGTTATTGTTATTTTGTGTTTAAAGCATTTATTTATTTTGTTGGTGTATTTATTACGTTTGGACTTTTTATATTTTATAGATTTATTAAAGAACATGAATCTTTAGTTCTGTTTATTTACCTTGTATGGTTTTGTTCAAGTCTTTTTTATATAAAGTTTATAATGATTTAATTTCTTATTTTTACCCTTTTAGGTCCATTTATATTTATATCTTTAATATGTTTTTGTTAAATTTAAATAGTTGATACTTATATTTTAATTAAAATTTATAAATACAAATTTCGTTTTTATTAAGCCTATCAAACTTATTAGGAGACTAATTCCTAATACGTTGGCTATTTCGGTAAAACAATTTAGTGGGTATAAAACTATACAAAAAAAATCTTTCACATCGCAAATGATATTGAAAAATTGGTTAGCTTTAAATGATTTTAACAAAGTTTTTGTTGATAAAGGAATGGTTTTAACTGTAGGTGATGGTATTGCCGTTGTTTATGGTTTATTTGATATAAAATCTGGAGAGTTAGTTGATTTTTGTACAGAAGATATTAAAGGTATGGCTTTAAGTTTAAATACTGATCGAGTTGGAGTTATTATTTTCGGTAATGATCGTTTTATTAAAGAAGGATTCGTAGTTAAGCGTACTTTTTCCATTGTAGATGTTCCTGTAGGTCAAGAATTAGCAGGTCGAGTAGTCGATGGTTTAGGTAACGCAATGGATAATGGACCATCTAATATAGCAGATTTACCTAGAAAACGAGTCGAGATTAAAGCACCAGGAATTATTGCTCGTAAATCTGTTCATTTACCAATGCAAACAGGTATTAAAGTAGTTGACAGTTTAATTCCTATTGGACGGGGTCAGCGTGAATTAATTATTGGAGATCGTCAAACTGGAAAAACAGCAATTATAATTGATACCATTATTAATCAAAATAGCGTTCGTTTAAGTAATTCTGAATACTTAATCAGTACTTTTTCAGATAATACTTCTCAAACAGAAGCTGGTTTAGATGATATGTATTGTATTTATGTAGCTATTGGTCAAAAAAGATCTTCAGTAATTCAATTAACTACGTTATTACGAAACAATAATTCGTTAAAGTATTCTGTTGTTGTTTCTTCTACAGCTTCGAATTCAGCTCCACTTCAATATTTAGCACCTTATTCAGGGTGTACAATTGGTGAGTACTTTAGAGATAATTCATTACATGCTGTTATATTCTATGATGATTTAACTAAGCAAGCAAATGCTTACCGTCAAATGTCTCTTTTACTACGACGTTCGCCAGGTCGTGAAGCTTTTCCAGGAGATGTTTTTTATTTACATTCGCGTTTATTAGAGCGTGCTTCACAAATGTCTGATCAATTAGGAGGTGGAAGTTTAACTGCTTTACCTGTTGTAGAAACACAAGGTGGTGATGTATCTGCATATATCCCAACTAATGTTATTTCTATTACTGATGGTCAAATTTTTTTAGAGACTGAGTTATTTAATGAGGGCTTCCGACCAGCAGTTAGTGTAGGTTTATCTGTAAGTCGTGTAGGTTCAGCAGCTCAAGTACCGTTAATGAAAAAAGCGACAGGTTCGATGAAGTTAGAATTAGCAAATTATAGAGAGGTTAAATCGTTTGCTGAATTTGGTTCTGATTTAGATGAGGCTACTCAAAAACAATTAGATAGCGGAGCTCGCTTAACTGAATTATTAAAGCAAGATCAATTTGTACCTTTAGAAGTAGAAAAGCAAATCGTTTTAATGTTTTCAGCAAGTCAGGGAGCTTTAGCTAAAATTGGTTTAGATCAGGTTAAAGCCTTTGAATCTATGATTTTAGATGTATTAGAAGGTCAGCAATTTTTTTTATCTCGTTTAACTAATAATGAATTAAATGCTGATAATTTAAAAGGAATTTTTGGTGTTTGTGTAAATTTAATTTCTAAAAATTTATCTTCTGATGTATTATAGTCCTTTAGAACAATTTGAACCCATACCTTATTTTTTTCCATTTAAATTAGGTTTTTTTTATATTTTTGGTACTAATGTTACTTATATTTTAATATTATTATTAGGAATATTTTTTTTATAAACGGTTCTTTTTGGTCGCTTATGTCGGTCAAAAAAATTAATGAAAATTTATATAATTATGTTTTTAATATTAATAGTTCAGATAAGATTATATCGTTTTTTAAATTAGCAAGTTTACCGTTAAATTATACAATATTTTTTTATAAAAATGCTGTTTTTGCGTATTTTTTTAATAGCTCAAATTCATTTTTTAGTACAATTTCTTCTAAAATTAGTATTTTAGTAATTAATTATAAAAAAAATCTTTTCAAATCGTTGGCTAATTATTCAATTTCAGATAATTTTAGTATTATGTATCAATATATTCTTACAAAAACTTTAGGTAATTCCTCATCGTTTGTATTACCTTATAACTTTTATTCGATTAAATTGCAACAAAGTAATCAACCAAATAGTTATTTTTTATATTTTTTACGAGTATTTTTTTTTTTACTTTTTTTTTTAAAAAACTAATATCCAATCTATACAACATAATTTTAATTCAAATATATAATTTTGGTTTAAATACAGTTGTTACAACTTTTTCTTCATCAGATTTAAAAAAATCATTAAAATATTTCCCGTTTTTCTTATCAATGTTTTTTTTTATTCTCTTATTGAATACTATAGGAATTATTCCGTATAGTTCAACTGTATCGAGTTACTTATCAGTAACGTTAATATTAACATTGATTATAATTATTGGAGCTTATTTTACTGTATTTTCACTACATGGAATTCATTTTTTTAGTTTATTTATGCCGCAAGGTTGTCCTTTTATTCTAATTTTTTTTATAATTCCAATCGAATTTGTATCTTATGTTTTTCGTTTAATAAGTTTATCAGCTCGACTTTTTGCTAATATGATGGCAGGTCATTCTTTATTAGCTGTATTAGCTGGTTTTAGTTGGGGTATGTATAACTCCAACAGTTCATTAATCATAATCGTCGGGACTGTACCTTTATTAGTAGTATTTTTATTATTTTTTTTAGAAACAGGAGTTGCTATCGTACAGGCTGTAGTTTTTACAATATTATCTTGTATGTATATGGATGAAGCTGTTAATTTATCACATTAGGTTTTAGGATAAAATGCTTTGGAGATTTATTGAAAAAAAAGTAAAAAAAAATTTTTATCCCAATTTACATTTTGGTTCGCACAATATTCCACGATGTGTCCGGACAAGTGTATATAAAAAATATGGGTTAAATATACGATTTGAAATTCTTCCAGAAAGTTGGTCACCAATGTTATATTATTGGTATTTTGGGAGATATAAAGGTTACCATTATCCCACTGATGATGATATTCAATTTTTTTATTGGACTTTATTTAAAAAAAATGGTTTTTTATTCAGCTTAGTATGTTGTATGGTTTACCGAGATTATTTTTTTGATTTAATAATTTTGATATTTAAATCGAGTATTACTTTTTACTTAATAGTTTATTTCATTTATATGATTTTATTTATGCGAAAAATAATTAAAATTAGTATAAACATATTACGTGTAACGCCAACTAATTGTATTCATATTTTAATTTTACTTATTTTAAACGATATATTAAATATTTCAAAAACTAAAAAAGAAAAAAAATGGTACTTTTAAATAAAAATTCTAAGAAAAAAGTTTATCAAATTTTACGCGAGATTAAAGGGTTAAATAAATCCAATGCTAATTATATTTGTAAGAAACTTGGCTTTCAAAAGACATGTAATTTAAGTAATTTAGAAAATGAAGATCTTGAACAATTAAAAAACTATTTAGATCGTCATTTTCTTTTGGACAAGTATTTAATAGAGTCAACTAATAAGCAGGTGAAACACAAGATAGATTTAGGTACCTATGCAGGTAAAAGACACAATTTGGGTTATCCCGTTCGTGGTCAACGTACTTTATCTAATGGCAAAACACAAAGGCGCTTACATAAGTTTCGTTTTTATTATGAGTCAGATTTATTTAGTCATGTATTTTTTAAAAATCAACGTAAAAGCATTAAAAATAGAAAAATAGCTAAATTAGTAGCAGAAAAAAAAGAAAATAAAAGAAAAAACAGTCAATATACTCAACGAATTAAACCAGTTCGAGTATTCGTATCTTCTCAATCACAAAATAATCAACTGGTTAAAAAAGATATAGAAAAAAAAAAATATTTAAAAAAGCTTGATAAAATTAAAGCAGAACGAAAAAAACAAGTAGAATCTCGGTTTCAAAAAGAACATAAACGAGCACAAAATACTCATCCTTATTTTTTAAATATTATGAAGGGTAAAAGTAAAAAAAAAGTTAATTTAAAGAAAAATTAACTTAAAAAAAAATTCCGTTCAACTTTCTCCTATATAAGGAGAGAAAAATCTAGTTACAAATTGGTTAAGTAACATAATTGGTAATGTAGCAGATTGCAAATCTGTACTATGATGGTTCAAGTCCGTCCTTAACCTTATTTATTTTATGATTTTTAATAAGTTATACGAATCGTTTAAAAATTTTAATCTAAATGAAAAGATTTAGTAATTAAAGAATTTTTAAAACATAGATATTTAATAAAAGAGAAACATGGATTCGTATATTATTTTTCTCAGATAGCTTTAATTGGTAAAGCGTTCGGCTGTTAACCGGAATGATATAGGTTCGAATCCTATTCTGGGAGAAATTTTTTAAAGAGCTCTTATTTCAAATGGAAGAATTTTTGGTTTACATTCAGAAGGATGGTGGTTCGAGTCCACCAGGGCTCTTTCTTTTAAGCCCTGTTGGCGAAATTGGTAAACGCGTCAGACTTAAAATCTGGTCCTTTAAAAGGTTACTGGTTCGAGTCCAGTACGGGGTATTATTTTTATTATGATTAAAAAGGCGAGTATTTCAACTGGTAGAAAATACCACTCATAATGGTAAAGCTGATGGTTCGAGTCCTTCCTCGCCTAACTAGTGCAAGCATTTTATTATATTTAAAGGTATAGCTCAGTCGGTTAGAGCCTTCGCTTGATAAGCGAGAGGTCAGTGGTTCGAGTCCACTTACCTTTAAAAAATTCAGATAAATTGCCAGGTTAAGTAACTGGTAACTTATTAGGCTCATGCCCTGACAATAGTGGTTCGAGTCCACTCCTGGTAAAGGAGAAGTGGCTGAGTGGTTTAAAGCACCGGATTTGAAATCCGGCGTATTAGATAATACCGTGAGTTCAAATCTCACCTTCTCCTAAATAGTCTATTGTCGGATGAAGTAATTGGTAACTTATTAGGCTCATGCCCTGACAATAGTGGTTCAAGTCCACTTCCGGCTCAAATGTAAATTATTTTAAATTTACTAATCATTGCAGATGTAGTTTAATTGGATAAAATATCAGGTTTCGGCCCTAATGATACAGGTTCGAGTCCTGTCGTCTGTTTAGCTCGGTTCGAGGCGTAAGGGTTGCGTATTTGCTTTGGGTGTAAAAGGTTGTAGGTTCAAATCCTACCGAACCGATAAATAATAATTCTATAATTTTTTATTATAATTAAATAATAAAAATGACTAAAAAAAATCAATATTATAAACTAATAGAATATGTTCAAAAAAATAATATAGCTAAAGTATTTAACTTTAAGACAAATAAGGTTGAAGAATATTTAACAATAATGACAAAAAAAGAGAAGTTTTTACAAAAACAACGACGTTTAAAGCAAAGTATGGTTTTAAGAGAAGTAACGCCTACGCCAACTTTAGTTAATAGTAAAAATGATTCTTCTATTCTTTTAATATATAACTCTATTACTTATTATTCTAATCTATATGAAATTTATAAATCTTTAAAAGTAGGTACTAATTTAACGATTAGATCAGTAATACTTTATCGGTATTTAAAATTTATTAAAGATAGTTTTTATTATAGTTCTTTTTCAAATAAATTTAATTGTTTATATTTAAGAGGGAATTTAAAAAATATTTTTTTACTTAAAAACAATTATCAAAACAATTTATTATATTTAATAAATGTTTTTATTATTTTGCGACGTGGTAATATTTATATAACAATTACCGAAAATAATAAAACAATTAAAATATTTTCACCATGTTTATTTAGTCATATTTCTAAACGTGGTAAAAAAAAATCAATGTCGTTTTTTTATACAATTAAAAGGACAATAATGTTTATAACACGATTTTTTTTTAATAAGCAAAAAAAATATTTTTTAAAGGTATTTTTTAAAGGTTTTCAAAAGTTTCGTCGACCTTTATTGTCTCGATTTTTTTTTAATAAACGTTTAAAGTCTAGGTGTATAGGTATTTTTAATATAGATTCTGAGCCATTTAATGGTTGTCGATTGCGTAAAAGTAAGCGGATTCAAATCCGAGGTCAAAGGAAACAAAAAAAACGTTTTTCTTTTTAGACTAATTTTAAATTAATTTTAAAACTAATTAAAGATAAATATGTATTTATTAATTATAATTAATCCTTTATTAAATTCGTTATTTTCGTTGATGTTTGGTCGTTATATCGGTTCTAAAGGAACCATTTTTTTAACAGTTTTTGGTATGATAGTTAATTTTATTTTATCTTTATTTCTATTTTTTGAAGTAGCACTTTCTAGTTGTCCTGTATATATAAAAACTTTTAGTTGGCTAAATTGCGAAATGCTTGATTTTAGTTGGGGTTTTTTATTTGATACGTTAACTGTAGTGATGCTAGTCGTAGTTAATTGTGTATCATTAGTAGTTCATCTATATTCAATAGATTACATGAGAATGGATCCACATAAAGTTCGGTTTTTTTCGTATTTGTCTCTTTTTACATTCTTTATGCTTATTTTAGTTACAGCTGATAACTTTGTTCAAATGTTTGTGGGTTGGGAAGGAGTTGGTTTATGCTCTTATTTGTTAATTAATTTTTGGCATACACGTTTACAAGCAAATAAGGCAGCAATGAAGGCAGTTTTTGTAAATAGAGTTGGGGACTTTGGTCTTTTATTAGCAATTTTTTTAATTTTTTGGCAATTTAAAACAGTTAATTATATAACAGTATTTTCCTTAGTTAACTTTTATAATTTAAACTCTTTTAATTTTTTAGTACCTTTTTTTAATATCGACATCTATACTTTAATTTGTATTTTTTTATTTATTGGTGTTATGGGAAAATCAGCTCAAATTAGTTTGCATACGTGGTTGCCCGATGCTATGGAAGGTCCTACTCCAGTTTCGGCTTTAATTCATGCGGCTACAATGGTAACAGCAGGTGTATTTTTATTAGCTCGTTGTTCTCCTATATTTGAGCATTCTTTTTTTATATTATCAGTAATTACAATATTTGGTGCTATGACTGCTTTTTTTGCTTCTGCAACTGCTTTAGTACAAAACGATTTAAAACGAGTTATTGCATATTCAACTTGTAGTCAATTAGGTTATATGGTTTTTGCATGTGGTACTTCGAATTATAATGTGGGTATATTTCATTTATCAAATCATGCATTTTTTAAAGCATTATTATTTTTAAGTGCAGGTTCAGTAATTCATGCCTTATCAGATGAACAAGATATGAGAAAAATGGGTGGTTTATTAAAAGTAATTCCTTATACTTATGCCACTATGTTTATTGGTTCGTTGTCTTTAATGGGTTTTCCATTTATGGCTGGTTTTTATTCAAAGGATATTATTTTAGAACTAGCTTTTAGTAAGTTTATATTAAGTTCTCATTTTGCGTACTGGTTAGGTGTTGTATCTGCTTTTTTTACTTCATTTTATTCAATACGTCTAATATATTTAACCTTTTGGACAAAAACTAATTCTTTTAGATATTCAATTCAAAATGCGCATGATGTATCTAAATTAACTGGTGTAGCTTTGATTATTTTAGTATTTTGTAGTATATTTATAGGTTATTTAACTTCTGAAATGGCTGTAGGCGTAGGTACTAATTTTTGGGGAAATTCGATTACTTGTTTACCACAAAATTCAGATATCTTAAACGCAGAATTTTTACCAGTATTTATTAAGTTGATACCTGTAATTTTTAGTTGTTTAGGGATGTTAAGTTCTTTTATTTTATATTCATTTTTAAATAAAAAATTGAAATTAAATTTTAAAAAAAGTCGTTTAGGTTATTCATTATATACGTTTTTCTCTAAAAAATGGTTTTTTGATAAAATCTATAATGAATTAATTGGTCAATCGATTTTATATGCAGGTTATAACTATACTTATATTATTATAGATCGAGGTATTTTAGAATTTTTAGGTCCTTATGGTATTTCACGTTTAGTTTACAGTAAGGCTTTGAATATTAAAGGTTTTCACAGTGGATTATTATATCATTCTTTATTATTTTATTTTTTGGGTATTGTTTTATATTTTTTTTTAATAGGTCTAGTTCCAGGTCTACTTTTATATATTGATTCTAATTTTATATTCATTTTTATGATTTCACTTTTTTTAATTAGTTTTAAAAAATTATAATATAATTTAAAAAAGAAAACGCGAGCATATTGTTAATTGGTAAACGTCCTGACTTCCAATCAGGTATTGTGGGTTCGAGTCCCGCTGTTCGCTTCTGTAATAAGTTAAAAAAAATGGTTTCAATATCGATAGATAATATTCAAATCAAAATTTCATCTCAAAGTACAGTTTTAGAAGCTTGTCAATTCGCGGGTATTATTGTCCCTCGTTTTTGTTTTCATAAAAAATTATCAATAGCAGGTAATTGCCGTATGTGTTTAGTAGAAATTGAAAAATTTCCAAAGCCTGTATCTTCTTGTACTCTAAATGTTAGTGAAGGTATGCGTATCTTTACAAAAACTCCTTTGGTTCGTAAAGCACAAGAAACTGTTTTAGAATTTTTATTAATTAATCACCCATTAGATTGTCCAATTTGTGATCAAGGTGGAGAATGTGATTTACAAGATCAATTAAACTTTTTTGGTAGTGATTCTTCTCGATTTTTTCAATTAAAGCGAGGAGTTTCAGATAAAAATTGTGGACCTTTTGTTAAAACAATTATGACTCGTTGTATTCATTGTACACGGTGTGTCCGTTTCTTATCAGAAGTTGGTGGGAAGAATAGTTTTGGTATGTTAGGTCGAAGTTCGAATGCGGAAATAGGTTTGTATATTTCTGATAATTTAAAATCTGAATTTTCAGGTAACGTTATAGATCTTTGTCCTGTAGGAGCTCTTACTTCTAAACCTTATTCATTTAAAGGTCGTTCTTGGGAACTAACTAATTATCGAACAATAGATATTTTAGATTCTTTAAATTCGGATATAATAGTTAGTTTAAAAGGTTTTGATGTTTTGCGAATTTTACCTTGTTATACGTCTTATAATATTTCAGAGTGGATTTCAGATCGTACTAGATTTTTTTATGATTCGTTTAATTTTTTTAGAATTAAAAAGTGTTGGTCACGTAATAGTAATAGTTTTATAGAGTGGTCAACTACTTTACATTTAATTAAAGATAAAATATTTGATTATAAAAAAAAAAAAAAGAATTTAGGTATGTTTTTAGGTTCAACAACAGATTTAGAAACAACAATGCTTTCTAAGCATTTATGCAATTTAACGGGTTCTTCAGATTTATACACTGATGTTAATTGTAGTAGTTGTTTTGATTATGATTTCCGATCAAATTATGCGTTTGGCTCTTTTGAAGATTTACAAAATTCAGACGTTTGCTTAATTGTAGGTTGTAATTTACGAACTGAATGTTCTAATTTAAATTTATTAATTAAACAAAAAGTTCAAGAAGATTCGTTAAAAGTTGGTTATATAGGTTCTACAATTGATTGTTCATATGCGTTTACGCATGTTGGTTTAGACACTAGTTCATTAATTAATTTATTAAAAGGTAAACATCCATTTTCATATGAGCTAAAAAAGGCAAAAAATTTTTCTATTATTTTAGGAGAGCGTTTTAATCATAATCATATTTATAGAATGATAATGAAATTATCTGTTTTAGGTTGTCTTAATAACCTTACTTATTCTAATATATATCCTTTACGAACGTCTTCGTCTAGTGTTTCGTTTAGCGAATTAGGAATCACAAGTTTAAAATCTTTAAAAAAATTTGATCTATTATTACTAATGGGGGTAAATGATCTTAAATATTATCGGGCTAATAATCCTAATTCTTTCATTATTTATGTCGGTAGCCACTACAGCGTTTATAATCTTGAAATGGCAGACTTAATTTTACCAGCTTCTGTTTTTATAGAAAAAGATTTTAAGGTAATTAATTTAGAAAATATTATTAAAGAGAGTAAGTCATTACGTAAAGTTTCGGGCGATGTTCGGCCTGAATGGTTTTTATTATTGGTTTTAATTTCTTTTTATAATTCAAACGCATTCTCTTCAGACAAATCATCTTTATTTCAAAATTTATTTTTTAACGAATATCCTTTTATTGTTAAAAAAAACTTTAAACTTCCAGAATTTACAATAACAAAGACTGAATCTTTGACTATAAATAAAGAATTAATTGGTCAAAATATTTTTGATTTTTACAATAATATTGCAATGATTCGTTCGTCTAAAAATTTTAAATTCTGTTTAGATAATTTAAAACAAGTAAAATTTAAAAAAAAAAATGTTGCTTAATTTATGTTTAGTTGCACTAATTAAAAGTCTAAGTTTACTTTTATTATTATTAATAACAGTTGCTTTTTTTGTTTTGGTTGAACGTAAAGTTTTAGGTTCGGTTCAACGTCGACGGGGCCCTAATGTTGTAGGTATTTTTGGTCTATTACAATCTTTTGCGGATGGGTTTAAGCTTATTTTAAAGGAAACAATTATTCCAAGTAACAGTAATTCTGTAATTTTTTTGTTTTCGCCAATTTTCACTTTTCTAATTAGTTTATTAGGTTGGGCGGTAATACCTTTTGGTATTGGAGGCGTTATAGTAAATTTTAATCTAGGTATTTTATATTTTTTTGCTGTATCATCCTTGGGTGTTTATAGTATTATTATGGCTGGTTGGTCAAGTAATTCAAAATATGCATTTTTGGGTTCAATTCGTTCAGCAGCTCAAATGATTTCTTATGAGATTAGTATGGGTTTTGTATTAATAACTGTATTTATTTGTGCGGGTTCATTGAATTTAACATCTATTGTATTAGCACAAGAAAAAATTTGGTATGTTTTTCCACTTTTGCCTATGTTTATAGTTTTTTTTATTTCTGCTTTAGCAGAAACAAATCGTCATCCTTTTGATTTACCAGAAGCAGAGGCTGAATTAGTATCAGGTTATAATGTTGAATACTCAGCGTCAGGTTTTGCGTTATTTTTTTTAGGTGAATATAGTAATATATTATTAATGGGAGCAGTAATTTCCATTTTATTTTTGGGTGGTTGGTTACCAGTTTTTGGTTTAGGAATTATTCCTTTTTTTGTTTGGTTACCTCTTAAAATTGTTATAATTGCTTTTATATTTATAATTATTAGAGGAGTTCTACCGCGGTATCGGTATGATCAATTAATGGATATTGGTTGGAAGGTTTTTATTCCAATAACGTTAGGTTGGCTTGTATTCATTAGTGGTATATTAATATCTTTCGATATGTTACCAAATTTTATTCAATTATAAATATAGTATTTTCATAGAAAAAGATGATAAATCAATTATTTCTTTGTTGTTTGTTTTTATTTATTTTATCATTATTAGGAATCATTTTAAATCGAAAAAATTTAATTGTTACTTTAATTTGTATTGAGATGGCCTTATTAGCTGTAAATTTAAATTTTATAGTCCATTCAATCGATTTAGATGATATATTAGGTCAGGTATATGCTTTATGCATTATTGCTTTAGGTGCAGCTGAATCTGCTTTAGGTTTAGCTATATTAATTTGTTTATTTAAAGTTCGCGGGGATATGACGTTACATTCAGCTATTTTATTAAAACATTAAAATTTTTTTTTAGGATGAAAGCTAAGAGTTATATTAAATTTGTAAAATATGCTAATTTAAACGAAATTTCTAAGTTTTGTAATTTTCGTAACTTAAACTTATTAAGTAACGTAAAAAGTATCTCAATTTGGTTTAGTATTGATTTTTCAAACGAAAGATCGCGTTTGACTTATTATTCTAAAATATTGTTAAGTTCTCTTTTAATTTATTTAATTACAAATAAGTATCCTAACGTTCAAAGTTCCAAAGATAAAAATATTGTACATATAGAATCACGTTTAGTATCTGCAGATCTTCATAACTTTTTAGAAAAGTTATTAATTATTTATAGTTCTCAACAAAAAAAAAAGATGTTAAGGAATTTTAAAAGGAAAAAAAATTTAATTCGTTTTTTAGTTACAGATTTTAATTTATTTACTGAACTTAAAAACTGTATTCAAATTTTTGGCTTAATCAAATGGTTATGTATTGATTTTCATTTTAAACATAATGAAGATTATCGCAATATTACACTTTTAAATAATTTATTTAAAAGTAGCTATGTTATCTAATGATACAAAATCGTACAGTATTAAAAGTAATAGATAACTCTGGGGCAAAATATGTTCGTTGTTTAAAAATATTAAATAAAAAAAAAGTAGGTTATTTAGGAGATTTAATCATAGCTTCCGTATTAAGTCTACGAAGAGGTCGTGGACGTAAAATTCGGGTAAAGCGAAAAGAATTATGTTTAGGTTTAATTTCTACTGTAAAATATAAAAAAGTTCGTTTAGGGGGACAGTTTATAAATTTTACTACAAATTCAGTTATTTTGTTAAATCGCCAAAAAAAACCCATAGGGAATCGAGTTTTTGGTTTAGTTTACAAAGAATTACGTTTAAAAAAAAGGTTTAAAACTTTATCTTTGTCTTCTAAAGTTATTTAGTTTGGAAAAAAATTGTTGTGTCTCTAATTCAATTGGATAGAATATTAGCCTTCTAAGCTATTGGTTACAGGTTCGAATCCTGTGAGACATTCTTCTTTTTATTTAAAAGATAAAATTAGTATGAAAATATTAAAAAAAAAAATTAAGTTCTCAAAATATCAAACGTTATTTTTAAAAAATAAATTATATTTTATATGTTTATTAGATACACAGAAAAATTATAATTCAATTCGAAAAAAATTAATTACAAATAATTTTCAAATTAAATTTATACAAAATGGCTTTCTTAGAAATATACTTCATTTTGCAAAAGTTAAAAATTATTTAACTGGTCAATTATTTTGTGTTTTTAAGAATAAATTAGATTTTCAAGATTATAAGTTACTTAATACTTTGTTATTTAACAAAAGCTATGTTATTCTTTTTTATTTAGATAATAAATTTTATGCTAATGATAAATTAATTTTTTTCAATAAGTTTATTAAAAGTAAAATTTCTAAAATGCATCATTTATCATATTTGTATTTTTTATTAAAATTAGGTTTTGTTTTAAAATTAGAAAAATTAAGTCAAGTATCTCGTTAGGGTGTGTATGACTTAACTGGTTAAAGTATTGGACTGTGACTCTGATTATATGGGTTCGAGTCCCATTACGCACCCGTTTATTTTAATTCTCTATATTTTTAGAGAAAACTTTATATTATCGTATTAAATACGATATAACTTTTTGTTAGAAATTAAATTTTCTTTTATATATAACAATTTATGTTAAGTTTATGGTTTAATTATATATTATTAATTTTAGGATGTATTCCAATAATAGCATCTATTTTTATTGTATTGGTAAAACAACGTAATATTAAAGTAATTAGAAAAATTGCATTAAATAGTTCTTTAATTACTTTATTATTAGCAAGTATAATTTGGGTTCAATTCGATTCTTTTTTTTTTAAATTTCAATTTTTAACAAAAGTTGTTTTGATTCCTTCATTAGATATAATTATTTATTTAGGTTTAGACGGTATTAGTTTATTATTTTTATATTTTACTTGTTTATTGTTTCCGCTATGTATTTTATTTAATTGGAATAACGTAAAGTCTATGTATAAAGATTATATGATTTTATTACTACTAATGGAATCTTTTTTAATTTTTACGTTTACGTCATTAGATTTATTAATGTTTTACGTTTTTTTTGAAACAGTATTAATTCCAATTTTTTTAATAATAGGAATATGGGGTCCGCGTCGCCGCCGGATTCGAGCGAGTTTACTTCTTTTTTTTTATACCCTTTTTGGTTCTATTTTAATGTTATTTGCTATTTTAGTTATTAATTTACAATTAGGGAGTTTGGATTATCAGGTATTATTTTTATGTAACTTTACCGAAACTAAGCAAAAATTTCTTTGGTTATGTTTTTTTCTTTCATTTTCGGCAAAAATACCTATGATGCCTTTCCATATTTGGTTGCCAGAAGCGCATGTAGAGGCTCCGACATCAGGTTCAGTAATATTAGCAGGAATTTTATTAAAATTAGGTAGTTATGGTTTTCTACGTTTTTCAATACCGTTATTCCCTTATGCGTCAGTGTATTTTTTACCTTTAGTTTATACCATTTGTATAACTAGTATTATATACTCGTCATTAACAGCAATTCGCCAAAGTGATTTAAAAAAAGTAATAGCATATGCTTCGGTTGCTCATATGAATACGATTATTTTAGGTTTATTTAGTTTGAATATTCAAGGTTTAGAAGGAAGTATTTTACAAATGATATCACATGGTATTGTATCTAGTGCTTTATTTTTTATGGTTGGAATATTATACGACCGTTATCATACAAGATTATTAAAATATTACGGTGGTATTGTTCAAGTAATGCCTGTTTTTATTTCTATTTTTTTTATTTGTATTTTTGCAAATTGTTCTCTTCCTGGTACGTCCAATTTTATAGGAGAATTATGTTTATTTTCCGGTGTAGCACAAGACAACTTATACGTAACAATTTTAGGAGCATTTGGGATTATTTTAAGTGGTGTATATTCTTTATGGTTATATAATAAAATGTCATTTGGTAATTTAAAAATTCAGTATATTAATAGATTTATAGATATAACTTATCGAGAATTTCATGTATTATTACCACTATTATTTTTACTAATATTATTAGGTATTTATCCTAATATTGTAGTAGAAAAACTTCATTTAATTAGTTTATATTATAAAATTTAAGTTTAAAAAAAATGTTTATTATAGATAAAAATATTAATTTTGTGGATTTGTCGTTTACTAATTATATAATATCTTACCTTGAAAATGTATTAGATGGAGTACCTTTATTGCCAGAATTGTTTTTACTTTCTGCAACTTTATTTTTATTAGTTTACGGTATCTTTCGAAAAACAAATAAATATAATTATTCATTAGTTTCAGAATTTACTTTTTTATCAATTGTAATTTTGGCAATTACTTCATTTTTAGTTTGGGTAAGTTTAGGTCTTTCAGGTCGTTTATTATATGAAAATTTACTTGTTTTAGATTTCGGTTCATCATTTATTAAATTATTTTGTTTAATTATTTCTATATTTTGTCTAGTAATGTCACAAAATTCTTTAAACCGAAGTCGATCAGCCTGTTTTGAATATTTTATTTTATATCTTTTTGTAGTTTTTGGAGTATTATTTTTCATATCATCAGTAGACTTATTTACGATGTTTTTGGCATTAGAAATACAAAGTATATGTTTATATGCGCTAGTTTCACTAAACAAGGGTTCAGGTCATGGAGTTGAAGCAGGAATTAAATTTTTTGTTTTAGGAGCAACTTCGTCTGTTATTTTAATTTTTGGAATTTCAATGTTATATGGTGCAGCAGGTTCTACTAATTTATTTCATATTTATAATGTTCTCTTATACCATATTCCTAACTTACTTTGGAATACAGTAGATGCAGGTATGTTTTGTTTAACAATTTTTAATATTAAGTTAATTCTTGGAATTTTATTTGTATTTATAGGATTATTTTTTAAAATTACAATAGTTCCTTTTCACATGTGGGCTCCAGATGTTTATGAAGGAGCACCTATTTCTATTGTTGTATTTATTGCTACAGTTCCGAAAATTGCAGTAATTTATATATTATGTAAGTTATCTGGTTATTTTTTTTCGTATAGTTATTTTATTTGGAAACCTTTATTTATAGTTGCTGGTTTATTATCTGTTGTAATTGGTACTATTATGGCTGTGCGTCAGTTTAAGATAAAACGTTTTATTGCTTATTCTTCAATTACGCATATGGGTTACATTCTTTTATTTATGTCAGCTTTTACTTTCATAAGTCTTCAATATTGTATTTGTTATTTATTTGTTTATATTTTTACAATTTTAACGTTATGGGGTATTTTACTTATTTTAGAAAATAACTTTGGTAAAAATTTAGATAGTTTTTATGATTGGGGTGGTATTTTTTATACTGAAAGATACTTAGGGTTTATTTTAATTATAACTTTACTATCGCTGGGTGGTCTGCCTCCTTTTTCAGGTTTTTTTGGTAAATATTTATTTTTCAAAAGTCTTTTATTTTCAGACATGTATTTACTTGCTTTATTTATTATTTTGTTTAGTTTATTAAGTATCTATTACTATGTTAATATTATCAAAATTATTTTTTTTGATTCTAAAAAAAAGAATCCGTTAGTAAAAAAAAAATTAGTTTTAATTTATCATTATTACTTAATATATTTTTGTTAATTATTTTATTTTTTTTTCATTTTGATTTAGTTTGGTCTTTATCAGAAAAAATTGTGTGGTCAATTTATGTAGTTGTTTAGAGTAAAAAGGGTATCGTTCTAATTGGTAAGATCTTAGTCTCCAAAGCTAATGATAGGGGTTCAAGTCCTCTTACCCTTGTTTTTTCTTAAGATTTGGGAGCATAGTTCAGTTGGTAGAGCAATAGGCTTTTAACCTAAAAGTCTCAGGTTCGAATCCTGATGTTCCCACAAAAAGGGGGTATAGCTTAAAAGGTAAAGTATTAGTTTGTCGTACTGAGTGATATAGGTTCAAGTCCTATTACCTTCGCAATTAAATAAGAAGCTTTGCTCTTTTAGTGTAACGGTTAACACTTTGCCCTTTCACGGCAATAATACGGGTTCGATTCCCGTAAAGAGTAAAGTAATATTTATTTTACTTAGTGAGAGAATGACTGAGTGGTTAAAGGTGATGCACTGTAAATGCATTAGCGAGAGCTATCGTTGGTTCGAATCCAACTTCTCTCAGAATAATAAATTTTCTTTTATTAGAAAATTAACAAATGTATAAATTATAATTAATATTTTTTGTTAAATTTAATTATTACTTTCTAAAAATAATAATTAACTTTAAGAATTTGGTCCTGGTTCAGAGTAAACGCTAGTGATATGCTTTACACATGCAAGTTGAACGATTAATTATATAAGAATTTAATCGTAGCGAACGGGTGAGTTAGTAGTTATATACCTTACAGTTTGGGATAATTATAAAAACAAAAGGTTTTTAATTAATATAAAAATACCAAATATTTAATAAAAAAATTGTAAAATTTTGCTGTAAAATTATTTCTACATAGTTTTAGGATTTTCTTTTTGAAAGCCAAGAATGCTAAGTTGGTCTTAACGGACGTACAACCACATTGGGACTGAGACACGGCCCAGGCTCAAGTGAGGCTGCAGTGAGGAATATTGGGCAATGAACGAAAGTTTGACCCAGCAATATCACATGAAGGATGAATGTTAGTTTATAATAGATTGTAAACTTCTGTATTAAGGTAAATAATGATTTAAATTAATATAAGCCCCGGGCAACTCTGTGCCAGCAGCCGCGGTAAGACAGGGGGGGCAGGTGTTACTCTTCGTGAATAGGCGTAAAGGGCTGGTAGGTTTTTTAATAAGTTAAAATTGAAAGTTTGCAATTCAATTGTAAAAATGATTTTAATACTATTAAAATTGAGTTTAATAAAGGGTGGTGGAATTTCTAAAGTAGAGATAAAATTCGATGAGATTAGAAAGAATTTCAATTGGCGAAGGCGACCACCTAGATTAATACTGACACTCAGCAGCGAAAGTATAGGTAGCGAATGGGATTAGGTACCCCAGTAGTCTATACCGTCAACGATGGATGCTAAATTCTAAATTATAAGACAGTTGTCTTTTAAAAATTTATATATTACAGTTAACACGTTAAGCATCCCGCCTGAGAAGTACGACCGCAAGGTTAAAACTCAAAGGACTTGACGTGAGCTTGGACCAACGGTGGAGCATGTGGTTTAATGCGATAATCCGCGCCAAACCTTACCAATCCTTGCTATATTTTGTAGCTTTTTAAGAAATTTTAAAGTAAAATTTAATACAGGTGTTGCATGGCTGTCGTCAGCTCGTGTTGTGAGATTGATGGTTAACTCCGAAATTTACGAGCGAAACCCTTGTTTTTAATTAGACAATATGTTAGGAATCTATTAATTTATTGTTATTTTAAAAATATTTCAGTGAAAATTGAAGGAAGAAGAGGATTACGCCAAGTCCGTATGGCCCTTATGGATTGGGCTACACACGTGCTACAAAGGTGTTTACAATAAGAAACAATTGCGCAAGCATTAGTAAATCTTTAAAAAACATTCTAGTTCGGATTGTAAACTGCAACTCGTTTACATGAAGTTGGAATCGTTAGTAATCGTGGATCAGCATGCCACGGTGAAGTTTAGACTAGCTTTGTACAAACCGCCCGTCAAATTAAGAAAGCGAGTTTTAGTAAAAGTATTTTGATTAATTAATTTTGTTATTAATTTCATTAATAAATTATTTTTTATTTGAGTTAATAATTTTTTTAATTAATTTTTATGATATTAAGATTGGTAATTTTAATTAAGTCGTAACAAGGTAGTTGTATGGGAACATGCATCTGAATTTAGATATTTATTTATAAACTAAATTATAATATACTTTTTTAATTTATTATTCAAATACATTTAGATTGCGTTGTCTTGTATATTAATATGGCAACGCAATATAATTTAAATTTCAATTTTTTTTAAATCAATGTGGAAAAAACAAGGTTTATTACGTATATTAAACAATCATTTAGTAGACTATCCTAGTCCAGTAAATGTTAATTATCTGTGGAGTATTGGTTCCATTGCAGGAATTTGTTTAGGTATTCAAATAATTTCTGGTGTTTTTTTAGCTATGCATTACGTTCCTCATGTAGACTATGCTTTTCTAAGTGTGGAGCACATTATGCGTGACGTAAATAATGGTTGGTTTTTTAGATATGTTCATGCTAATGGAGCATCAATGATGTTTATTGCATTATATGTTCATATGTTTAAGCATTTATATTACGGTTCTTACATGCGCCCACGTCATTTATTATGGGTAAGTGGTGTAGTAATTTTTTTGCTAACAGTTGTTATTGGTTTTTTTGGGTATGTACTACCTTGGGGACAAATGAGTTTTTGGGGAGCAACTGTAATTACAAATTTATTTTCGGCTGTTCCTATTCTTGGGAAATTAATTGTTCAATTTTTATGGGGTGGTTTTGCCGTTGATAATCCAACATTAAATCGTTTTTTAAGTTTACATTTTTTATTACCTTTTGCGTTAGCAGGTTTAAGTATTTTACATTTAATTATTTTGCATACTGATGGTAATAATAACCCTTTAGGTATAAGTAGTAAATTTCATTTTATTTATTTTTATCCTTATTTTTATGTTAAAGACTTATTTGCTTTATTTTCTTATTTGTTTATGTTTTTAGTTTTTGTTTTTTTTTTCCCAAACTCTTTAGGTGAATCAGACAATTATATAATGGCAAATTCTTTAGTAACACCTACACATATTGTACCCGAATGGTATTTATTACCTTTTTACGCTATATTACGATCTATTCCAGATAAATTAGGTGGAGTTATCGCTATGGTAGGGGCTTTCATTGTTTTAGGTTCTTTACCTTGGTTAACTCCAAAATTAGTAATAAAAAGTTCTGTATTTCGACCATTAACTCGAATACTTTTTTGGTTTATTTTAGTTGATTTCATATTATTAGGTTGGATTGGTCAAAATGTAGCCGAGTATCCTTTTATTGAAATTGGACAATTTTTAACCTTATTTTATTTTTTATATTTTATAGTATTTTTACCTATTTTATCACGTTTAGAATATCGTTTTTGTGTAGAAGCAATTAAATAATCTAAAAAAATGAAAAACTTTTACAAAGGTTTAATCACTTCTAAAAAACAAAAATCAGGTCGTGGACGTAATGGTCAAATTTGCGTCCGCCGCCGACAAGGTGGTTGTTCTTCTCTTTATAGAATTATTAATTATAATTTAAGCTTCAACAAAGGTGATAATTACAAATTACTTCAAATTGAATACGATCCAAATCGCTCTGCTCATATTGGTTTAGTTTATCATTTTAAAAATAGGTCGTTTCATTATATATTATTACCAGAAGGTTTACAGGTCAATAACTTATTGTTAAATGCATCAGAGATTTTTTTTAAACGTAAACCTGGATTTCGTACGTTTTTAGACAACTTTCCTTTAGGAAGTTTAGTTCATAATATCAGTTTATCTATTTTGGGTAAAGGAATTTTTTGTCGATCTAAAGGTAGTTTTGGTAAAATTTTACAAAAAAATGTTCAGAACAAGTATGTAAGAGTTCGTTTTCCTTCAGGTGAGGAACGATTACTTCATCAAAAATGTAAAGCAACCCTAGGTATTGTATCTAATATCGAGAAATCTGTAAAAAAAAAAATGCAGGTTGGTCTAGGCGAATGGGTAAACGTCCTAGTGTACGGGGAGTTGCTATGAATCCAATAGATCATCCGCACGGTGGAGGTGAAGGCCGTACTTCAGGTGGTAGGTGTTCGGTTACTCCATGGGGTAAAATTACCATAGGAAAACCTACCGTATTAAAAAAAAATAAAATGATTATTCGTTTTCGTAAACAAATATAAATATTTATGCAAACTTTTTTAGTTTATAAAAAAAATAAAATTATTACATCAATACATTTAAATAAAAAGTTTCTAATCTATAACGGAAAAGATTTCCAAAAGTTAATAGTATCTAAAGATATGTTAGGCTATAAATTTGGAGAATTTGTAATGACAAGAAAGATAGTTACGTTTAAAAAAAATAAATAATGGGTAAACAAACAAATGCACAAGTTTTAAGATTTCTTCATAATAAAAATTGGCTTTCTAAGTATTATTGTAGTCCTTTTAACTATTCTAATTTAATTTTACAAGATATTTTGATTCGACAGTATATATTTGACTTTATATCTTTATTTAATACAAAAATTGCTCAGATTTATATTTATCGTCAAAAATCTCACATTATAATAAGAATTTTTTCATATAATGATTCTTTTACTAATTGGAATTCATTTTTATTAAAGCATAGAAAAAAGGTTCAAAATCGTAATTATACAGATGAACGTCTTTATTCTAGTTGCTTAAATAATACTAAACAATTAAAACATTCAGTTTTATCTAATTCTTCTGAAAATTTTACAAGTGATATTATATTTGTTAGAAACAATAATACATTTAATATGTTATCTTTACAGAATTACAAAGGTTCAAATAAATGTGTTGGTTATTCTGGTAAAAGGTTATTAGCTTTAAATTTATCTCGTTTGTTAAAAACTCAAGTAATTATACGTAATACTAATATAATTAATGGCAATAATCGAGGTACTCTTTTAAAAATTTTTAGTTCATTAGGTTTACGTCTTCGTTCTCCATTATCGAAACATTTACGAACAAAATTTATTTGTTTGGTTTACCACTCTTTTTTATATAAAAGTTCTATTTTGCTTTGTCGTTATTTACGGTTTATTATACCAAGATTTTGTAAAAAAAAACGTAAAAGTAGGAAGATTAATCCTTTTTTAAAATCGTTAAAATCAGTAATTTTATTAATTTTTTATAATAATTTTTTAAAAAATACTAATATTAAAGGAATTAAAGTTTTACTTAAGGGTCGAATAAATGGTTCTCGACGAAAAAGAACTTATGTAATTCGTCAGGGTCAGACTTCTACGCAGTCTTTAAATAATGAAATAAGCTATCATCAGGAGGATTGTTTAACCATTTTCGGAATTTTAGGAATAAAAGTTTGGATTATTTATTAAAAAAAAATAAATTATGAATTTTTTGAGTAATAAAAAGTTAAGAAAATTTAAATTAAAAGGCACCAAAGTTAATCGTAAACAATTATATTTCGGTTCTTACGGTCTTATTTCATTAGAAACAGGCCGAGTAGATTCTCAAGTTTTCAAATCGTTAATCGATATAGTAAAACGAAAAATAAAATCAAAAAAAGGTAAATTTAGGTTTTATTTAAATAGTTCAATACCTGTTAGTCAAATACCAATAGGTACTCGTATGGGTAAAGGTAAAGGAAATATTTCAAAATATGTTGCATTTGTTCGTAAAGGTCAAATAGTTTGCGAACTAAATTTAAGCAACTCAAAGGATGCTTTTAATATTTTAAAAATAGCGTCTTCAAAGTTACCAATTAAAACTAAAGTAGTAATATATTAAAAATATAATGCCTCAGTTAGATATTATTTTATGGTTTTCGCAAACGTTTTGGTTTTTAATATTTTGTATATGTTTTATAAGTTTTGTATTTATCTTATATATACCTTTAAGTTGTTGTATAGAAGGATTACCGTTTTATAAAAAAAAAGACCATTATGTTAAATATAATAGTTTTTTTTTTAATTATTCTATGAATATTCAAGATTTTTTTACGTATCAAGAAGTTCGTTAATTATCATAAAAAAAAGTAGGTTATAATAATTTTAAAATAAGTTTAATGTTAGAAGCTTGTAAATTAATAGGAGCAGGAGCTGCAACCATCGGTTTAGGTGGAGCAGGAGCAGGAGTAGGTACGGTTTTTGGTTCATTTGTATTAGCTTTATCACGTAACCCTTCAATCCAGCAGGAATTATTTAAGTATACTATTTTAGGTTTTGCGTTAACTGAGGCTATGGGATTATTTTGTTTAATGATGGCATTTTTAATATTATTTGCATTATAATTTATAAAGAGGGGGTATAGCTTTAATTGGTAGAGCATATGCTTTGCAAGTATAAAAGTATCGGTTCGAGTCCGATTACCTCCAGAATAGGATTTCTTATTTAAAACAAACTTTCTTCGAGTAAAAAGGAGTAATGGCGGAGTGGTTTAACGCGGTAGTTTGCTAAATTACTATATATTATTATATCGTGAGTTCGAATCTCATTTACTCCTTAGGTTATGAAAAAGTTTTTTTGGCTATAGAATCCTAATTCTATTAAAATTCTCGTCATTGGCTGTTACATTTTTTATAAATGTCAGTTAAATTAAAGGATTTTGTTTTCAGGTGGTTTTTTTCTACGAATCATAAAGATATAGGTACCTTATATTTCATTTTTGGGGCTTTTTCAGGTGTGATAGGAACGGCATTATCTGTTTATATGCGTTTTGAATTATCTCGTCCTGGTTTACAATTTATGATAGACAATGTATCTTTATGGAATGTTTTTATTACATTGCACGCTTTTATCATGATTTTTTTTATGGTAATGCCTCTTCTAATAGGAGGTTTTGGGAATTGGTTTGTTCCTATTCTAGTTGGAGCGCCAGATATGGCTTTTCCACGTTTAAATAATATGAGTTTCTGGTTATTACCAGCTGCGTTAGCACTTATTTTATTTTCATCTATTATGGGTGAGGGAGCAGGAACCGGTTGGACAGTTTATCCACCTTTATCAGGTCCATTATATCATCCAGGACCATCAGTAGATTTATTAATTTTCAGTTTACACATTGCAGGTATTTCTTCTATTTTAGGAGCTGTTAATTTTATAACTACCATTTGTAACATGCGTTGTCCAGGAATGACGATGTTTAAATTACCTTTATTTGTTTGGTCAGTATTAGTTACAGCGTTTCTTCTATTGTTATCATTACCTGTATTAGCAGGTGGTATTACCATGGTTTTAACTGATCGTCATTTTAATACTGCGTTTTTTGAACCAAAAGGAGGAGGAGATCCAGTTTTATACCAACACTTATTTTGGTTTTTTGGTCATCCAGAAGTTTATATCTTAATTTTACCTGCGTTCGGAATTGTTAGTCATATTATTTCTCGTGAGTCAAATCAGTCAGTATTTGGATATTTAGGGATGGTTTATGCTATTATTTCTATTGGTATATTAGGTTTCATCGTATGGGCACATCATATGTATACAGTAGGTTTAGAGGTAGATACTCGAGCTTATTTTACTGCAGCTACTCTAATTATTGCAGTTCCTACGGGTATTAAAATTTTTAGTTGGTTAGCAACTCTTTGGGGTGGTAATTTAAGTTTAAATACTTCAATGTTATGGGTTTATGGGTTTTTGATATTATTTACATTAGGAGGCCTAACAGGTATTATTCTAGCAAATGCTGGTTTAGATATTGCTTTACATGATACATATTTTGTAGTTGCACATTTTCACTACGTTTTATCAATGGGAGCAGTCTTCGGTATCTTTGCAGGATTCTATTTTTGGTTCCCTAAAATGTTTGGAGTTAATTTTAATGAGTTATTAGGTAAAATTCATTTTTGGATGATGTTTATTGGAGTTAATATTACCTTTTTTCCTATGCATTTTTTAGGGTTAGCTGGGATGCCTAGACGTATACCAGATTATCCAGACGCTTTTGCTTATTGGAATAAAGTAAGTTCTTTTGGTTCAGTTCTATCAGGAGTTGGATTACTTTTTTTCTTTGGTGGTGTTTTCTATAGTTTATGTTATGGAGATTCTGCTGTTGATTTAAGATTTCGATTATTAAAAAATATTAAAAAAAATTATGTTTTATAATTATGCACAAACGAATTATATTTTTCTATTCATATTTTTTTGTTTAAGTCTAATTTTAGCTTTAGTTTTATTCATTGTTTCGTATTTAATGGCTCGACAGTCAGGTGGAGTTGAAAAGCTTTCAGCTTATGAATGTGGATTTGAACCTTTCGATGATGCCCGAACGCATTTCGATGTAAAATTTTATCTAATTGCTTTATTATTTTTACTTTTTGATATTGAAGTTCTTTTCCTATTTCCCTGGTCAGTTTCATTAGGTTGCCTTGGTTTTTTCGGTTATTGGCTTATGATTGAGTTCATTGGAGAATTAACTTTAGGTTATGTATATGCCTGGAAGATCGGCGTATTAGATCATAATAATTAAATTAAAAGTTTTGAATTATAAAAAATGTCTATATTAAATAATCAAGAAAAAAAAATAAAAAATTTTACTATAAATTTTGGTCCGCAGCATCCAGCGGCTCATGGTGTTCTTCGTTTGGTTTTAGAACTTAACGGAGAGGTAGTGAGCCGGGTAGATCCTCACATTGGGTTATTACATAGAGGTACTGAAAAATTAATAGAACATAAAACTTATTTACAATCTCTACCTTATTTTGATCGATTAGATTATGTTTCTATGATGTCACAAGAGCATTCTTATTGTATTGCAGTAGAAAAGCTTTTAAATATTTCAGTACCCAAGCGTGCAAAATATATTCGAACGTTGTTTTCGGAATTAACTCGCATTATGAATCACTTATTAGCAGTATCTACTCATGCTTTAGATGTAGGAGCAATGACACCAATGTTATGGGTTTTCGAAGAACGTGAGAAGTTATTCGAGTTTTATGAAAGGGTTTCTGGAGCACGCATGCATGCAGCTTATTTTAGACCGGGAGGTGTTCGATCCGATTTACCTTTAAATTTATTAACTGATATTTCAGTTTTTATTTCAAATATGTCAGCTCGTTTAGATGAAATGGAAGAACTTTTAACCTGTAATCGTATTTGGAAACAACGTCTATTAAATATTGGTGTTGTTAGTAGTGATGAAGCCTTAGAGTGGGGTTTTACAGGCGTTTTATTACGGGGTTCCGGAATACCTTGGGATCTAAGACGAATTCAACCTTATGAAATATATTCAGATATCAATTTTGATATTCCAGTAGGTACTAACGGGGATTGTTATGATCGTTATTTAATTAGGGTAAATGAAATGCGTGAAAGTTTAAAAATTATTGAATATTGTATAAATAATATTCCAGAGACGCCTATTAAGGTAGATAATTTTAAAATATCAATTCCATCTAAAAAGTATATAAAAAATTCAATGGAATCTTTGATTTCACATTTTAAATTATATACAGAAGGTTTTGTAGTACCTAAGGGTGAAACGTATGGTTTTGTTGAAGCTCCGAAAGGTGAATTAGGGGTTTATTTAGTTTCTGACGGTACAAACAAACCTTATAGGTGTAAAATAAGATCACCAGGTTTTTTTCATTTACAAGGTTTAGATTTTATGTCTAAATCTCACATGTTAGCTGATGTTGTAACTATTATAGGTACACAGGATATTGTTTTTGGTGAAATAGATCGTTAATATTTTTTAAAGATGTACAAAAATAGTCAAGTTCATCCTTTTCATTTGGTAGATCCAAGTCCTTGGCCTATCTTGGCTTCTGGTTCGGTTAGTACTTTATTAGGGGGTTCAGTTTTATATTTTTATGGTGTATTATATTCAGTTATATTTGTACGGATTTCCTTTGTTTTAACCGTTTCGTTAATGTCGATTTGGTGGCGAGATGTCGTTCGTGAAGCAAGTTATGAAGGTCAGCATACATATTTTGTTGAAAAAAGTATGCGTATGGGTATGGTTTTATTTATTTTATCTGAAATTATGTTTTTTTTTGCTTTTTTTTGGGCTTTTTTTTATTCTAGTATTGATGCTACAGTAGAGATAGGTAGTGTTTGGCCACCTGAAGGCTTAGAAGTACCTCACTTTTTATCTATTCCGTTGTTGAATACATTAATTTTATTATTATCAGGAGCAACTATTACTATTTCTCATAAGCGAACTGTAATGGGTCATAGAAAAATGTCTTTAGATTATTTATTTATTACATTTTATTTAGGTGTTTTTTTTTTATTTTTTCAGTATTTCGAATATAGTATATCTACCTTTTCAATATCTGATAGCGTATATGGTTGCTGTTTTTATATGGCAACAGGTTTTCATGGTTTACACGTCTTTGTAGGGGCAAGTTTTATTTTAGCTTCTTTATATCGTATGAGTCTATATCATTTTACAAGGGATGGTCATTTTGGTTATGAAGCTTGTATTTGGTATTGGCATTTTGTAGATGTGGTATGGATTTTTTTATATTTTTTTGTTTATTGGTGGGGAGGTCGTTAATTTTTTTTGACTGTTGAAATCTGCGTGGCGAAATTGGTAGACGCGTTTGGCTTAGAACCAAATGTTTTTAAACGTAAGGGTTCGAGTCCCTTCGCAGACAGTTATAAAAATTAAAGTGTACGAATAGCTCCAATCGGTAGAGCAAAAGACTGAAAATCTTTGGGTTGGTGGTTCGAATCCTCCTTCGTACGTAGTTTATAAGATTAATGTTAATCAATTTTTTTTTAGAAATAATACCAATTTATAAAATATTACCTGAAATATGGTTATTTATATCAATATTGTTTTTAGTAATTTTTAATTTTATTTTTGGTGAACAATTTGATCATTTATATTCAATTTTTTTTTATTTATATTGCGTAATTTCTTTGTTAATTACTTTAATTTTATTAATAATTATATATAAATTTTCTTTAGTTACTAATTTAGAAAACGATTTTATACTATTAAATTTTAAAATTTATTTTATGAAAATTTTAGTTTTAACTCTTTCAAAAATTTGTTTAATTTTATTTAGATATTCATTAACTGAAAAAAGTGAAACAAGTTGTATATTTTATTTTGTTTTTTATTTAAGTAGTATTCTTATTTGTTTAATTACTATTAGTATAAATAGTTTATATATTAATTATTTATTTTGTAGTTTCGAAATATTAAGTTTTTTTTTTTATATATTAGCTTCATTTAACTATAATAATTTCGCGTATCTTAAATTTCGTCCTCTTCGTCCAAGAAAATTACTATATTTATCTTTTTTTTCAGGATTTATTGGTTTAGTTTTATTTGAAAGTCATTTTTGCATATGGAGTTACAATTTAAGTAAACATACAGAAGTTTTAGATTATTTTTTGATTTTAGTTAATAATAATGAATACATTTTAATTTGTAGTATTTTTTTTTTAATTTTAAGTTTACTTTTAAAATTAACAACATATTATTTTCCTACATATTATATCTATTACAAAAAAACTCCTTTAATTACAATAATTTATATACATTTAATTCCAAAAGCTATATTTTTATATTTTTTAGTTGAATTAATTTTTACAAATTTTTATTTTAATATTTTAAAAAATTATCTTACTTTATTATTAATTAGTGTAAGTTTATGTTGTTTAGTTATTGGAATAGGAATGCGACGTTTATTTTTAAAACATTTTTTAGAAAATTTAGCATTAGTAAATACAGGTTATTTACTCTTATGTTTAACACCATTAACTTTTGAAAGTTTAAATTATTGCATTTATTTTTATTATTATTATATTTTAACTATTTTGTTGTATGGTGGGATAGCTTCTTTTTTTGATAATGAATTAAATCCAGGAAAAAGAATTAGCTTTGATACCATACTTGCAGACATTGAAAAAAAAGATTATGTAACTATTGTTAGTTTTCTAATAATTTTTTTATTTTGTGGAATGCCTCCAACGCGTCGTGATTATCCGTGTAGTCGAGGAATTCCTTTTAACGGTTTATTTTTTCAATGGATATTATTAAATAGTTTAATATCTGCTAATTTTTATTTAATTTCTTTTTTTTTAATTATTTTTAATTGGATTCTTTTTCTTTTTTTTATTTGGACAATTTTTCCTTTTTGGTTTCATGAACGTAAAAATCAGAAATTAGATAATTTTCCAAAATATTTTAATATTTTTATGTTTGAATTTCTAATATATTATATTATTTTTGTCGTTTCAACATTGTTAATTTTTTCAAATTCAGTAATTTTGAATTTTTTAAAATCTTTTTATCTTTTTGTTTAATAAATTATGTTAAAAATTTATATTAAAACTTATAATAATCTTTTTTTTAATATTTTACTAAAATATCTTAATATTACAATAAATAACAAAATTGCGATAAATTATATAGTATTACCAGCTAAATTTAAAAGTTTTACTGTAAAAAAATCGCCTCATGTTTTTGGTCGGTCGAAAGAAAAATATTATTTAAAAACATATTTGGGTGTTATTACTTTAACATGCAAACGTAAAAAAAATCTTTTAAATATTCTGAATGACTTAAAAGTTTTTATCAATAAAGAATGTCCAGGTTTAGGAATTAAATTTATAGTAGTTAGTTAGTGGAGTGTATCCAAGTGGTTTAAGGGACTAGCCTTTGAAGTTAGATTTCGTAGGTTCGAATCCTGCCACTCCAGATAAGAATAAAAACTCTGTAAATTTATTTTTAAATAAATTTACAAAGAGTGTATTATAAATAATAATACAAAATTTAACTATCTTTATTTTTAAATAAAATATTAAAATTATGTTAAAAGCGTTAGGAACTTTTTTATCTAAAACATTACCACATTACATTCAATTTATTACATTTCGACAAAAGGAATTACATTTAGATCTTTATTCACATGTAAATCTAAAACAAGTTTTATTTTTTCTTAAGAATAGTAAGTTTATGCAATTTAAAACATTAATAGATATAGTTGCTATTGACTTTTTAAATAATCATAATCGTTTTGAATTAGTTTATAGTCTTCTAAGTATTCGTTATAATTTACGTATATTTATTAAAATTCACTTAAATGAATTTTTTATCACAAATACTATCACAGATTTATATTTATCTTCTAATTGGTCCGAACGTGAAGTTTGGGACATGTTTGGTATATTTTTTAAAGGACATAAAGATTTACGTCGGATATTAAATAACTATGGTTTTAATGGGTATCCTTTACGTAAAGACTTTTCGGTAATTGGATATTTAGGCGTGCGTTATGACGACTGTGATAAATACATATTATCAGAATCTCTTGAAATGACTCAATCAAATTTAGAATTCATTCACTCAAAAACTCCTTGGAAATAATGTCATTCTCGAAATCAAAAAAAAAACTATTAAAACTTAATTGCTTTTTTATAAAGCGAAAAAAAATATGGCGTTTTTTTAATATTTTTTTTAAAAAAAGTATTATTCAAAAATCAAATAGTTCTATATAAATGTCTAAAAAATTATTAAGAAAAGATCAGGCTTTACGAAAACAATATTATCAATTTGAAATTTGGAATAAATTACATAAATCGCTACAAAAAAGTTTAAAAATTTATAAAATATCAGAATTATATATGATTCCAGGTACTAAATTATACAGTAAAACACCTATACGGAATTATTGTTTCAAAACGGGTCGGAGCATTGGAGTTGTACCTTTTTTTAGACTTTCACGAATGTTAGTTCGTGAACAATCTGGTATCGGTAACTTATTAGGCGTTTATAAAAAATAAATGAAAACTTTATCTATTAATTATTCAATTTTACAAAATGGTTTAAACAAAAAATTTAATTCAGTATTTTTACACAATTCAACTTTAACTTTATCTTTTTTAGATGTTTTGTTTAGGGAAGGAGTAATTCGAAATTACAAATTATTAGATAATTCAAATATGATTGAAGTTTTTCTAAAATATCATAGAGGAGTACCAGTTATTACTAAAATTAATTCAATTTCAAAAAGTGGTCGTTTTATTTATTATAATTTAGAAGATGTATCTCAATGGAAGAATTTCCATTGCCCAATGAATGCTTTTTTAATATTAAGTACTTCGAATAATATTTTTAGTTCTAATGAATTAAAAAAGTATAAAGTTGGTGGTCAAGTTTTATGTACTATAAGTTAAAGTATTCTAGTTTAATTTGTTTAACAAAAAAAAATTCTGTTTTGTATTTAAAAGGACCGTTAGGTACTAATCAATTAAAAATTTCACAAGAAATTAAAGTAATTTTAAGTAATGACAACCGAATTATAATTGGTTCGGATAATCAGTCAAAAAATACAGTTAATCGTCTTGAAAGCCTTTTATGTTTATTTTGGAACAGTTGTTACGGTTTAGTATTTGGTCATTTAACAATGCTAAATCTTCAAGGTTTAGGTTTAAAATTTTTACAACTTGATCAAGCTTCAGCTAATCACAATTGTTTATCTCTAGCTTTAGGTTATGCTAATCCAATAAAGTTTTATATAAATAGATATTGTGTAATTTGCTTTTTTAAAGATAATCGTAATCTTTATTTTTATAGTAGTGATTTTAGCTATTTAAGCAATCAATCTATAAAACTTAGTCTTTTAAAGCGACCAAATAAGTTTTATAAAAGAACAGCCGGTTTGTATTATTCAAATAATTTTATCTAAATAAAAAAAAATAGTTTTTTAGTATATTTATCTTCAACTTACTAATGTACATTAATAAATCAAAAAAATTATTAACAAATTCACAACTTTTATCATCAGATTTTTTAGATTTAAAAAAATATAGTTATTTTTTAAAAAAGCATAATTACGCTTTTAGTCTTTATAATTATCAAATAATTTATCAACAATTAAAATTATTGGTATTTATTTTAAAAAGAGTTCAAGTTAAAAAATGTTTAGTAGTTTTTATGGGTTTAAGTAAAAAAGATCATGTAAATTATTTATCATTTAATCAGATTTTAAAAAGTTTAGTCATTAAAAAAGGTCATATATATGCAGATTCTAAGTTTAACGGGTTTTTCTATAATCGATGGAGTTTACACAAGCGTCGATCAAATCCTTCTAGTTTTTTTTTAGATTTCCAAAAAAACAACAAATGTCCCTCGATTATTATTAGTTTTTCAAAAAAAACAGATAATGCAATTTATCGTGAATTTAGTAAATTCGGTATTCCAGTTATTTATTTATTGGAGGGTTATAGCCATTCTGAATTTAAAGACTATCCATTATTGGGTTCTTATTCATTTGCTATGTTAAACTTTTATTTAAATTTTTTAAGATACTGTTTAAAGGATGTTTAGTAAATTAATAAAAGGACAAAATTTAAAAAAATATAAATTACATGATCAGACTAAAATTAATATAACTAAAAATCCATATATTATTCAAAAGTTAAAAAGTAAAAAATGGTATTTTTTACGCTTTCAAAATAAGTTTTGTTTTTTTCCTCGAATCGGAAAAATGAATAAAATGCGATTTTTTTATAAAAATAGTTTAAATGTTCGTCGAGTTTTAAAAAGAAAAAATTGTCACATAAATACTTCAAGCTTATATAAGTTATATCAAAAAGCTCGTAGAGGTAATCCTACGTACTTACATTTTATAAATTTGCTTGAAAGTCGTTTGGATGTTTGTCTTTTTAGAACAGGTTTATTTACAAGTCCAATAAGTCTTCGACAATTTATTTTACACAGAAATATATATTTAAATGGTACTCTAGTAACAAAACCTGGAATTCTTTTACAGAAAGATGACTTGGTTCAAATTAATTTTATTCATTTAGATTATTATAATTATGATAAAATAATGGGGTCGTCATTTGATAATTTTTCTCATCTGGAAATCGATTTAAAAACGTGTTCGTTTATTTATTTGGGACCTTTTGGATTTTCTGATATGATTCGTCAAAAGTATAAGGATGTTTCGTTTTTAAATTATATTTTTAGATTTTAATTTATTATAGTTTTTATTCAATATAAGTTATGCGCTAAAAGGATGCCTAGATATTAAGAAAAAAGGTTCATAAAAATGAATATTATGTATGGAGCCAAAAGGCTGTTAAGTACATATTCCTTTTATTTGAAAAAATATTATTTTGTATAAATCTTTAAAAAATAACCTAGTTTTCGTTATTTTTAAAGAAAAAAGTTAGTGAATTGAAACATCTAAGTAACTAATATAAAAAAAATCAACCGAGATTTCGTAATTAGTGGCGAGCGAAAGCGAATCTATATTAATTTTAATGAAAAGAATTGAAACATCCATAGAAGGTTTTTAAGTCCTGTAAATTCTTAATAAAATTTATAAAGTAAAATAGAACTAGTTTATTCTGTTTGAACGTTGGGGTTCCTTCCTCAATAATTAATATTCTTAATAATCTATAGCGAACAAGTACCGTGAGGGAAAGGTGAAAATAGACGTCTTGAAAATAGACATCGTGAAAAGATCTTGAAATTTAGTGTTATTAACTATCTAATTATTCATAAATGAATTTTAGTATACCTTTTGCATAATGGACCAATGAGTTTATATTTATAGCAAGCTTAAACTATAAAGTGTAGGCGTAATGAAAGTGAATTTTAAAAAATATATAATTAGTTATAAATATAATGTACCCGAAGCCAAGTGATCTAGTTAAGAGCAGGCTGAATAAGACTTAAAAATCTTAGGAGGGCCGAACTCGTGTATGTTGAAAAATACTGAGATGACTTTTAATTAGGGGTGAAAGGCCAATCAAACTTGGTTATAGCTGGTTTTCTGCGAAATATATTTAAGTATAGCGTTTTTTTTTTTTTATGTAGGTAAAGTACTTTTTAAATGATGGGGGTTTTGATTAACTTTACTGATTTTATTAAAACTCAGAATTACATTAAAAAAATAAAGAAATAGTCGGACTTTAGATGATAAGGTCTTTGGTCAAAAGGGAAAAAGCCCTAATTATTTGCTAAGGTCTTCAATTTATTTAAAAGTTTTAAGGAGTTGAAATAATAAGCCAATTAAAAGGTAGGCATTATAGCAGTCATCCTCTAAGAAGTGCGTTAATTCTTATTAATTCAGTATTCTAATTCCGAAAATGTAATGAGAATTATAAATAAACCGAAGCAATAAATTATTTATTTTTAAATAATGGTAGCAGAACGTTCTGTATATTTTTAAGTCAAATATTGTTAAATATTTTTGAGATATCAGAAGTGATTATATTGGTATGAGTAATGATAAATGATATGAGAAATATCATCGCCGAAAACTTAAGGTTTTTTATTTAAAGTTAATCTGAATAACTGTAAATCGATTCCTAAAAATTTAAAAGTTAAAACTTTATTTGATGGAAAATATTAATACAAACTAATATATTTTTTATAAATGACAAGTAAAAAATGTTAATTAAAAATATTGGTATTTTTAATTAACCTTATTACTTCTAGAAATAGCTATAAAATTTTAAATCGTACTAAAACCGACACAGGTGAGTAAGTATAAATGTACTAAGGCGCTTAAATGAACTAAACTGAAGGAACTCGGCAAAATAACCTTGTAACTTAGGGAGAAAAGGGACTTTAATTATAATTAAATTATAATAAAGTATCATAAAATTGGGGGTAGCGACTGTTTAATAAAAACATAGGTCTCTGCTAAATTGTAAAATGAAGTATAGGGGCTGACACCTGCCCGGTGCAATTCAGTAAAAAGGAAGGGTTTTTTGCTCTAAATATAAGCTATTGTAAACGGCGGCTGTAACTCTGACGGTCCTAAGGTAGCAAAATTCTTTGTCGGCTAATTACCGACCTGCTTGAATGGTGTAACGACTTCCCCACTGTCTCCAGTTTAGATTTAATGAAATTAAACTCTCCGTGCAGATGCGGAGTATTTGCGGTAAGACGAAAAGACCCTATGCACCTTTACTATAATTTTTCATTGTTTATTTTTATTAACGTAGAGTAATAAGTGGGAGTAATTTATATTACATTCAATGAAAGACCACTCTTTAATAAAAAATAAACTAATTATTAGATAAGACAGTGAATGATGGGTAGTTTGGCTGGGGCGGCAACCTCCTACAAAATAACGGAGGTGTACAAAGGTGAATTATTTTACAAGATAATTGTATACAGTTTAATAGCATAAATTCGCTTAACTGTAAGATATATATATCGAACAGTAACGAAAGTTGGTTATAGTGATCCGGTAATTTTTTAAGGACAAATTATCGCTTAACAGATAAAAGGTACGCTAGGGATAACAGGCTAATAACTCCCAAGAGACCTTATTGACGGAGTTGTTTGGCACCTCGATGTCGGATCATCTCATCCTGGAGCTGCAGCAGGTTCCAAGGGTTCGGTTGTTCGCCGATTAAAGAGGTACGTGATCTGGGTTTAGAACGTCGTGAGACAGTTTGGTTTCTATCTACCGTGAACGTTGAAAATTGAAGAGATCTTTTTTTAGTACGCCAGGATTGAAAAAGGCTAATCTATGGTGTTCCAATTGTTTTACCAAAAGCATTGTTGGGAAGCTACATTAGTAAAGAATAATTGCTGAAAGCATCAATGCAAGAAGTCTACTCTGAGATAAATTTTCATTTATTGTTTTATATTAAAACTTTGATAGGTTTTTCGTGTACGTATAGTAATATATTCAGCGTAAAAACACTAATTTTTTTTATTTTTATAACGTACTAATGCACGTTAATATGCATTAAATTTTATATAATTTATTTTATTTATTAAAAAAAAAATGTCACATTTTATTATTTTTAATTTGGATTCTATATTAAATAAATTTACTTTACCATATTTTTCAATAAAGCAAGTCGTCTTTATTATTTTTGTATCTTTTGTTTTTTTAATAGCATTTTTTATAATATTATCTAGAGATGTTATCTATTGTCTATTAGGTTTAATTTTCTTGTATGTTTTATGTGCAATTTTAGTTTTAAGTTATTTTTTAGAATTTTTGGCTTTTTCATTAATTATAGTATCATTGGGAGCGGTTGCAGTTTTATTCTTGTATGTTGTATTAATGGTTAATTTAAAAGGTTATGAAATCAGATCGAGTATATTTTATAAATTTAACATTAGTAGTTTTTTACTAAGTCTTTTATTTGTAGTTGTAACAATTTTTGCAACGCGAGATGATATCCAAGCTTCTTATATTTTAGATAAAGTAAATACTACTGAAGACGAATATGGTATTCCAATTGTTCGCTATGTAAATGTATTTGACGTTGTTTATAGGTCGTTTAACTCTCCTTTAAAACTATATGGTATCATTTTATACGATAAATTTTTTGTGTTTTTTATTTTAATTGGTGTTCTTCTATTAGTCGCACTAATTGGTTGTATTTTATTAACTTATGATTTTGTGTATAAAAAAAAAAAATAAGTGTTTTATTCTACTGAAACTAGTGTAAGAAGCAGCATTTTTAACGAAAATATAAAAATTTCCAACACTAAAAACAATCAATTTTCTAGTTTAAAAAATCTTTTTCTTTTTTTTTGTAATCAAAATCAATTTTTGGATATAAAGATTATAAATTTTTTTTTTCATATTGTATTTAGATCTTTGAATAGATCTAAATTTTGTAATCAAAGTTTTTTAAAAAAAAGAAAATTTGTAGCTAATTATAAAATATCATTATTATTTTTTAAATTTGTTCATTTTGTAATTAATTTTTCAAATAATATTTTTCAAATAAATAGTAAAAATTTTTTTTTTTCAAAAAAAAACTTAATTCAATTTTTACTTTATTATAAATCTATTTATTATAATATTTTTTTGATTAAAGATTATAAATATTTTTATTTATTTAAGCAATTTAATTTTAAATTATATTATAATTATTTATTATATAGTATTTTTTATTTTTTAAAACTGTATATTAATAGTTTACAAGACTTAGATTTAAATGAAAAAAAAAAAAAAAAAAAAAAAAATAAAAAAAAAATCTCACGAAAAAGTGTGAAACAAAAAACGAGGGGGAAACTGGGTAATTTGTATATTAAGAAATTATGTATAAAATATTAATTA
>Ga0181419_1000040_pt1 | contig 39083 bp, 27 predicted proteins | sample 42SPOviralmetaG_FD_130144 | JGI IMG/M metagenome (GOLD analysis project Ga0181419, IMG submission 130144) | Marine viral communities from the oligotrophic San Pedro Time Series (SPOT) site, San Pedro Channel, CA, USA - 42 SPOT_SRF_2013-04-24 | ecosystem: Environmental > Aquatic > Marine > Strait...
GCTGTTTGTTGAATGATGTTGGGAAACAACATCGGTTTTATTTCATTATTTCTATACTTCGCTACTATCTTGTAGGGAAACTCTGTAATATCAACAACGATAAATGCAGAATAATCGTTGCCCAACCCACGAGCAACATCAACAGTAGTAAGGTAGTTGTGTTCAGGTTTCGCTTTTTCGTAGACATCTAAACCTGCACTTCTTTGGATAGGATCTTCATAAATGAGATTCTTTAAAATTGATGGATTTATAAGGGTATTGACAGAACCAAGAAACTCACACTCGAACTCGACTTTGAATTGCTGTTCAGATGTGTTAGCAATCGTCTGTTCTTTCCATACTTCATCTCTTCCAGGAACCTCGGACCAATGAACATCAGTTGGAATGTATTCATTTTTACCTTTCTCAGAATCATGCCACATTCGGTAGAAATGATTCATACCGTGTGGAGTGGATACAATAATTACTTTGGTGTTTTTACCAGAAGTAATAGTAGGATAAACAGATGCAAAGAACGAGTCTGCAACATGGTTTGGAACGAATGCAAATTCGTCGAGGAATAGGATATTGAACGACATGCCTCGGACAGCACTTGCAGACGTAGAAGCTGCCAATATCTTACTGCCATTTTCTAACTCTAAAGATCCTTTGTTCCATGATATGATACCCTGCTGCATCCATTTAGGCAAGTTTTCGTAAGCAGTTTGTAACCTACTGAGAAGTTCTCTAGCAGTTGCCGCCTTGTTTGCTAAGATGCCAATGTTAACACTATCATTAAAAACAGCATAATGTAGAAGATAAGATACCACAGTGGTAGACTTACCAGTCTGACGTGGCATCTTACAGATATTAAACCTGTTATTATTAAAATTGTGAATTAATTTCTCTTGAAAGTCATAAGGATCAAACTGCGTCAATCCTTCATCAAGAGAAACAATTTTTACATAGTTTTTTGCAAAATAGACGGGATCTTCTTTACACCGCATAAACTCAAGAACTTGATCTTGAGTAAATTCGATGGGTGTATTTGCTTTTTTTAATAATGGATTACCAAGGTACTGTTCATTCATAACAAATCAATTTCTTTTAACTTCTAAATTTGTTTCTTTTTCATTTTGACTTCACATCAAATTTATAAAAAAACGAATCGTTTTTTGTCTTTTTATTTTTAGCATCATTGATAATATAATTATTTACCCAAGATGCATTACTAGGTAGATAACGATATGCTCCACTGTCTACTTTTTGTTCTAAAAATTGCTTAAAAGTTTTCATACATCTATACATCCATTGGTGCTTTAGGATTCCTTAAAGGAGTAATTTTTTGTGTACTCGGAGTTACAGATGGGTAATTGAATTGTGGAGCTCCACGATTGGTGTTCTGAGCAGGTATACCTGCTCTCTCCCTTGCCCTATCCCTTTCTCTATGAAAATCGAGAGTCGTGTTCCTTCTACCCAAACCGAAAGCACGTCTGCCTCTATCAATATCACCAGAACCGGGTACAATATTAATATTGACTCCTTGTGGAAATCCTTTTGGAACTGTTTGTTCGATAAACTGTTTAAAAGTTTTCATCAGCACTTCCACCTTCTACGTGCTTTACAAATTTTCTTATCTGGGGTTTTTGAGCAATCGATGTTGTGCATCTTCATCTGACCTTTAGATCGACTGCAATAAGAAGAACGACGCTTTGCATCTTTGCTTCCTTTCTTTGGATTGCCTGTTACAGCAGTCTTCAGTTTAGAACCTGGATTCTCACGCTTATATGCATTAACAGATTTTTGACTCATACCATCAACACCATCTTTGCGATTTGATTTCTGCCAATCTTCTTGCATGTCAAAATCTGATCTCCAATCATAATGATTTATGGATTCACTTTTCGTGGAGAAAGTCATTGAAGGACTGCCACCATAAGTAATTTTATCTTTTGTTTTAGTGTTATGAACATTAGGTGCTTGGAACTTTCTAGGTTCAAAATTACGCTGCCCCTGAGATCTTACCTGATCCGCAGTTTGACCTTTTTGGTCCATTGCAGCATATCCACCACCAGCTTTAAATTCTTTATTTGATTTTCTATCAGCAAACCTCCTTTTAATATCAGATTTCGTTTCAGCAGAAACTTCTTGAATTTGCTCAATCCCTTCTTCCTTGACACAATTTGGATATCTTTTTCCAAACATTGTCTTCATACCCTTTTTCTTATATCCTTTCCAACACTTTTCATCAAGCATCTTACTTCCAATTCCTTCAGTTGGTTGTAGTGGTTCTGTTTTGATAATATCTACAGATTCATATTCAAGTGCCTGAAAATCATCTCTCCAATTGGAGAACTCATAACTTTCTTTTTTGGTTTTGTTACCCCAGTTCTTAGCACCTTTTTTACGGCACTTAACTAAAGCACCTGATGCATAAGCACTTGGCCAGACAGAATAACGAGACTTGACTTTATGATAGCAAGCATCTTTCTTACCTTCATCAACCATTTCACCTTCTGGTTCATAATGTGCTTTATCTAATTTAACTCCTGGTTTCAAATTCTTTAATCTCTGCAGTCTTTCTCTTTCAAGATCCTGTGGACTCTTCAAACCTCCCTTACCACCCATCTTAATCATATCTCTGGGACCTGTACCCCAGGCATCGCGTTCGGCAATAACTTCCTCTTTAACACCTCTTGCCTTGTTGATGGCATCTTGCATTTTTTGATTTCTAGATTTAACCTTCTCACCAACTTCTCTTGCTTTGTCCATAAGTTTCAATCCAGCAAGTCCTGTACCTATTGCTAAACCTGCACGAATGACATTTGCAGCACCTTCATCAATAGATTTTGATTCTTCTCTCCAGTTTGAATAAGATTCTGTTTTCACGTTGATTGCCTTTCCTTTTCTATTTGGATTTGGATCTTGACGTTGCTTTCTATTAAATGCCTTTTTCTCTTCCTTATCATTTAAATTTGCAGCCATTTTGCTGGACCCACACTTAGGTTTGGTCTTTTGTCCTGGTTGCTTTGCACAAGGTTTTCCAGCATATTTCCCACCCAATTGGACCCAACCAGGTTTGCCATCACTAGACTTACTCTTACTAAACCAGTCACGCAAAGAAGAATCACCACTCTTCGATTCGCTTACTTTTTCTCTACTCCCACAATGTGCTCGTTGAGAGAATCCTTTTGGATTATTGCAATCGATGGATTTTTTGTACTTTGCACTCCACGATTCAGAGACGCCACCTCCGCCGCCTTCACCACCTCCATCAGAAGAGGAGCCATCCCCGTTGCCATTGCCATTTGAGTGATTTCCATTTCCATTTCCTCCATTACCATTATTTTTTGTTTCTTCATCGGAATCATCACCTTTTTCCTTACGAAGATATCCACCTATACCAAGAATATAACCACGAGGTATTTTTTTACACTTTTCATCAGTGTTGCAATAGTAATATCCTTTTTTGCAGGACTTCTTAGACATCACTTACTATCAGATTCATTATTATTTAGAAAACCTTGTTTGAGTAACTTTGAAAGTTCTGATGTAGACCCAACAAATAAAGCGTTATTTGTTACATTATTTGGTCCCTTACTACCATTATCTTCTTCCAGATCTTTTAACTTTTTCTGAAGATCTGCTAATTTATCTGTAGTATCTGCAACAGATTTGATTAATTGACCCGCAACTTCATATGCTCTAGGACTTGCACTTTCACCTGCAAGTTCCATAATACCATTTATTGCTTCTTGACCCTTTTCAATCAAAGAATATAAGTTTGCTCTTGTATACTCATAATCTTTTTTAATATCATTCTTTTCCACTTTTAGTGGAACAGGTTTTACTGGTTTTGACTCAACAATACTACTTTCAATATTGAGTGCTTCATCAATAGAATCATAACTATTAGTCATTGTTATTAGATATCAATTTTACGGGTTGGACTGAATGTCTTGGAATCTGCAAAGAATTCAGTTGTTTCCGAGAATCCAAAATCATCACCTGGCATTAAAAGTTTATGGTCTAATTCATCAATTACACCATCATCATTTTTATCAATTTTGGATGTTGGTGTAACTGTATAACGAACTTCTCGTTTGGCAGTCTTAACATCTGTACTGGTGTACATATCAACCTGAACCTTACGGATAAGTCCATCACTACTATCGGCAACAGGACCAAACAGATAAGTTTTTGCTGTAAACTGTAAAGTATGTATCAATGCACGTCTTGTATCAAAATTTCCTTCATAATCATCTTGGAATCCAACACTCTCTAAAATAATAGGAATATCTCTTTTTTCTCCAATAGAATCTACTAAATCAATAGTTAAATTGAAGTGTGGTTGAAAGTATGGCAGAATTTGTTCTAATATCTGTAATGAGTCATCATTCAACTTTGAAAGAATGTTTAATTCAAATCCAATGTTATACGGAACTGGCATAAAAACTTTTTTTGCCTTACTACCGTCATCACAAGTTTTAAATGTCTGAACTAAACTTGATTTTCTGGTTGCATCATAGTTAATAGATGTCATTTCAAATGACATCCTTGGCATTGTAATTTGAACTGCTCTATTTAAATCTGCTTGTTGTGTAATTCTTGCAAGAAATTTTTGACTAGGTCCATATGCAAGAGGTACTTCTATCTCACTAAAATTTGTACCATTTTCTCCCGTATGACGAACATGAATATCGTTGAATAATGTTCCAAAACCAATAATTGTTTTTCTAACAATTTCGTGATAATAATAAGTTCCTAACATTAAAACGTACCAAATGGATTTCTTTCTGTAAAGTCCAATATTTTATCTGCTTGGACTTGGAACTCATCGTTCTCAGTATATTTATCGTATAAGTCTTCGTGTCTATATTCTTGGACTGGGTAGTAAGCTCCAGACTCTTGTCCAACAATATTTTCTCCCCTTTGGAATCTTGTTTGTGTTTCTCCAATCCCAACGTTGGAAATCTTAAGGATTTTAGTATCCTGATCCCATCCTTTAACTCTTGCTCGTGTTTGAGATCTTGATCCAATTATTATTTCATTGAATATATAAGTTCCAATGCCAGCAAGAGTTTCTGGATCTGCAATAGTTACTTGTGGAGAAGAACTATATCCTCTACCAGCATTTTGAACGTAAATTGATTTGACAACATTTGAAGTTCCATCACGACCAATAGATGCAATACCTACTGCAGTATGTGCAATACCACTTGCAGGTGGTCCAGCAATAGTTACTGTTGGTGCAGTTCCATATCCAACACCAGTATCAGTAATTACTAATTTGACAACGCCTTGACCAGAGGTGACCAATCTACAAGTAGCAGCAGCACCAGATCCGCCACCACCAGTAATTGTAATAGTTGGTGTAACAGTATATCCTGCACCAGCATTGGTAAGAAGAATTCTTTCAAGACCAGTAACTCCTGCTCTTGTTGTCATGAAACCAACAGCGGTTGCAGTATCTCCAATCTGACCTGTTGGAGAAGATGTAAATCCAATAATTGGTACTGATGTATAATTTCCTCCATCATTATTTAAGAATATCTCTTGAATATATCCACTAGAAACAGATCCCTCAATAGATGCAGATGCCGTTGCTGTTCTACCAATACCAATCAATTGAAGTTGGGTAATGAATCCTTCATCTTGAACTTGAGTATCGATAGTTTCGATTGTTGTATCAATAATTTCATCTTCATATTCAAAGAGTTCACATTTAAGTTGATAAACGTAGTTCTTTCCCAATTGGTAAAAGGGATCCTCGTGCTCAACAAATTTTACCTCAAATAATCTCTGTCCTAAGGGGAAATAAATCAAATCTCCTTCCCTTGGGCGAGTTGGAGTTGGCATTATTGAATCATCAGTTCCATCATCCTGACCAGCCATAAATGGAGCAATGAAATCTTCAAATCTTTCTTTTGAAATTGTTAGAATCAGTTCATCACGAATACTGACCCCAAATTTAGTCATAATATCGCCAGCACCACCATATCCTTCATAGGTGTTTACATATGCTTCTATTGCAAAATTATCATCAAATTTTGAAGTTTGAACTTCTTCCAATACAGTCTTTTTATTTACATATTTTCTTGGAATATATGTAACTTCAACACCATGCATTGACAGGTGCTCGTTTATTAGATCTTGGACCAATCTTTGTTCAGATGCAGTCCCTTGTAAAAAGAATGGATTAAGTGCCATTATCCAATAAAGTCGAGAGGTGGAAGTTCATACTCTGAAGACATACGTGATTTAATATCTGCCAATTCTTGTTCTGCTTGTTGCAAAATACCATCACCATTCATCTCAAGACCGCCTGGAAGTTTTACTCCTCTAAACTTACTTAAGTTTCTACCCCATTGACGTTTGATCAGAGCAGTCAAAAATGGTTTTATAAAACTATCATTGTAAATTTGAGTAAATGATACCGGATCCAGTGCTCTATAACATTCTAAAATAATAAACTCACCTACATTTTGCGAACCCCAATCAATATCTAGATATAATCTATCTTGCCTCTTATTAAATCTTACTTGTTTATCTGGAGTAAGTAAAAAATCAATATCCTCAAGATAAGTCTTAGTCATTGCATACTGTAACAACTCTACAGAGTTGAAATAATACATATCATTCAAAAATAATTGATATTTAATACTAAACATTCCACCAGAAATGGAACTAGTATCAAACTTAAATATCTTTTCTACTCCAATAACCGATTCTGGAACTTGGATGTAATTTGAATTCTCATAGAAACTAAAAGTTGTTGCAGTTCCTACAATTGTTGATTCGCCAGTAGTAACTGTTACTCCTATTCCAGTTTTTGGTGCTACTGTACTTGATCCTGAAGATTCTGCTGCAGTACCTCTATCAATATCACCTTGTGTTATCTCATACTTGAGATACATTTTTTCCACACCATCAAAATGGCGCTCATTAAAATATTGAATGGCATCATCAACTAGATCATCAATTTGATCGTCGTCTACATTAATCTCAAGAACTGGAGCACCAAGTTGACGTAAACAGTAGTCTATGAGTCCTTGTCTAGATGATGGTTTTGCCATATTAACCTTCTAATTTTGCTTTAAGATCAGCGTTCTCTTCAAGTAGAGATTCTACTTGTTCTTTAAAATCTTGAGACATAGTTGCCAACTTTGCCTCAAGAAGAACATTTTGATTTGATACCGCTGCTAACTTTGAATTATAAATTTTTATGAGAACGTTAACATCAACTTCACTTTGATTGTCCATTAATTACCTCAGAAAGTTCCCCCGTCAAGTGTTGAAGTCCAGTGGGGTTTGTTAGTATATATTACACTAACAGTATTGGGAACTGAAGCAAGATTTGCAATTGCTCCATTAACACCTTCTCTCCTAAGATTGCCGGATGTATTAAATGTTCCCTCAACACCAATTACATTAACAGAATTTGCTCCAGTAACAGCAGTTTCAACAACACCATAAGCACCAGTAGTATCCTGTCTGATGATATCTCCTGCAGACGCAGTAACAGCACTGCCAAGAGCAAGGGTGTTCTTAGTGATAGCAGTCAACATCTGTTTAGATGTGACTACAGGCGATGCAACGGCATTTGTGGATCTCTGAAGACCAGTGTCATCAAAGTAAACTATACCACCAGTATTGTAATCACCAGATTGGTAGTAGATACCTTTAATATCTAAGAAACCTTTGGTTCCACTGACAAGACTGCTTGCAATACTTGCATCTGGAACATACGTCCATCTTCTACTGTCATCTGCGTGAGTTCCGTGGTTATCGGCATCAGCAGCACTATTTGCAATAGAACTATCATCAAAACCAAAGAAACCTTCTTTATTATTTGAAGTTCCACTACTTGTGTTGTAACTGAAAGATATACCTCTATCAGTATTACTATCGTAAGCGTGAGTAAGTGTTACTTGAGAAGTTGTTGTAATACCAGCAGTACTATTTGCTGACATCGTAACAACTTTAGTGCCTGTGTTAAAGGCAGTAATTGATGTTGCACCAGGAATATTTGCGTGAGCAATAATATCACCAGTATTAATACCAACTACAGAGTCTAAAGTAATTGTATTTGTACCACTGGCATGTTCTGCCATTACTGTTCTGGTACTAGTTACATCACCAAGATGTAAAATTGCATCATTTAAAGTTGAAGATGTGGAGTTGACAGTTGTTGTAGTACCATCAACTTGTAAATCACCTTTGATGATGACCTTACCTTCATTACTTAATCCATCGGGATATGGATCAATATACAGTTCATTACCACCACCTGCTCTAGTTGCGATAACATTGGATGAAATACCAATATTACCAACTTCAAGACCATTTGTTATATTGACGTCAGTTTCATAAGTCCAGGGAGCACCTGTTACCTTAATACTATTATCACCATCTTCATCATATTCAATCTTTGAATCTTTATCATTGCCAAACGTTAAGAAAGTGTCATCAGGAATGACAACCTCTCCAGTTCCATTTGGATCGAGAACTATATCTCCATCGGTATCGGTGGATGATAATGTATTTGCATCTAACCTTAAGTTATCTACATTCCATTGATCTACCTTAAGTGAAGATGCTCCACCTAAACCGGTATTATTTGCTGGTGCAAGAACTGCAACAACACCATTGTCTGAATTTCTCGTATTTGTTACACCTTGGATAGCACCTGGGTCGTGCTCCATCATTGAGGTGTAATAGAATCCACCTACAGGATTGGCGTTTGTGCCGTCATCTCCTAGGAAAATCCTATCTTTATATTGATTTGTTCCTCCGTAACTACCAATACCAGTTACGTATCCAAGTTCACCCCATTGTAAACTGGCTGGTTTGCTAGTACCTGAGGATCTCTTAATCCTAATAATACTTGCCATGTCAGAAATTTCCTCCGTTGATGTCTAAATTCTGCGTTGCACCTGGTGTCAGGGTTAAAGTTGCCTCCCATTTTCGGATACTGCTGTTGTAAACAAGCACCATACCATTCTGCAAGTTAGAAGCACTAACATCACTGAGTTCTGCCAAAGAAAGACCTTGGGCACCCGCCAATGAAGATATTACTTTTACAGCGGGTTGCTGACCTACTCTGACCTTTATTTCAGCCATTTATATACAATTCAGGATTTAAATATATTTATATTCCTGGAAGTCCTAATCTAATTACAGTTTCCTGTTGCTTCAAATAAAGCTTGACATATGATTTTGCAATATTTTTTAGCATATCTCTATCATCACAAGAATCAATTTCTCTTGCTAGTTTTGTATACTCGAAACTTTTGGAAAGTTTATCCAACGTAATTTCATCTGGGTCCATTAGTAATCTCCCTTAGTAAGGATTTTATTTCTTCAATGTCTTGTTTAAGTGAATCTAACTCATCTCGCTCTGATTGCTTTCGCTTCTTCATTTTAATATATTGATCATAACTTGATGAGTCAGTATTAACAATAGCGCCAGTATTTTTATCTCTAAAAAGATGACGCTCACCTTCAACAGGAATTAAATTGTCACTATTCATATTATGCAAGTGCTATTACTCTAAAGTCTGTAAGTGAAACTGGTGTTGATTCATTTGTGGATGACATTACAACCTTTAATGCAAAGGCAGTAAATTGATCAAGATTGTTTGCAGTAAATTGATACTCCGAGAACCCTTCGGTTCCATTAGGAGAAACAAATGCATCCGCTCTACCACTATTTAAGTCTGAATTAATTACCATATCACCGAAACCATCTCCATCAGTATCTCTCAAATTATCATATCCTGGAAAAGGTACAAATTTCTGAGGAATTTCCGTAGAATCTGCTTTATATAATTGATATAAGACTCTAAAATCTGCACCTTCTTGTACATTAGCAGCAATGTACACTTTCAAACTTGTTGCTGGTTGTGCAAGAGAAATACTCTTAGTTACAAATACCGCACCATGTGGATCCTGATCTATGGAATTAGATCTAGAATCTGTAATGTAATCACCGACTGGAGCATTAGATTTATTTCTTCCAAGAATGAATGTTGCATTTTGTGCATCCATTACGGGGGAGACATTTTCATTTTCACTTGCAAACTCAACTCTCATTGTTAGTGACTTATTACGTGGTAACGTTGTAAGTCTTTCAAGTTCATTTGCTCTGGAAGCAACCATTCTAGGAGTATTAAACTTGAGTGGTTTGTTGAGAGGAAGTGGTTCATATCCTTGATCTTGGAATGAAACTTCTCTTCCGCCTGCACTTGTTCCAGATATTGTTCTAATGAAACTTCTTGCTGAAGTTCCCTTTCCAGGGGTAATAATATTAAATTCTGAAACAATAGTGCTGAACTGGTAGTTTTGAGAAATACCAACTTCAGTGCCACCAAATCCTTTTTCAGATGCAAAATTCAACAAAGCATCTCCAGAAACCCTACTTGATGGTGTTGACCTGTCAACTTCTATGAAGTAACTATCAAGATCCGAACTTTCATTTTTATAAAATGTTGATGGAATATTATGAGTTTTGTTAATTCTCATCAAAGAAACACCATTGACTTCATATGGTTGAATAGATGCTCCAGTTTCATGTGCAATTTTTACAGTTCCATTTACTGCTCTTCCATCAATACTAAGAGTTCCTGCTCCAGCATTTCCTGCAGAAATATTACTGTAAGAAACTACTTCACTGTTTATGATTGCATATCCTCTACTTGTAGAAATTCCTTCAGCAACTCCAAATAATGAAGTATTTGCAATAGAAACTGTAGTGTCAGTTAATCCAAATGCTGCACTAAGTTCCGTCTTAGTACTATCTGGTTTAATATCAACAATTTCAATTTTATTGTTTCCACCATGATGTGCGTGATTATGCTGCTTAATGCTCATAATGTTTCCAACATACTTTTCATCGTAAATTGAAGATCCATTAGTTCCAACATTAGCACCAGCAGTTAATGCAGTTCTAGAAAGATGATTATCTGGTTCCGTATAATAAACTAATGCTTCACCCTGAGTATAGTTTTCACCCAAAACATTAGTCATATACAGAGTATCAAAAGTGGTATTATGAGTCTTGATTGTTACTCTGGCACCACTACCTCCACCACCAGTTGCAGATGTAACACCAACAACTTCTCCACTACGATATCCAGTTCCAACAGCAGTAATGTTTACTCCAGTTACACCACCAGAAGCATCAACTGTAATAGTTGCTTGTGCTCCAGATCCTTGACCAGAGATTGGGAATAGTGGAACACTATTATAAGAACCTGCCTTATACCCAGAACCACTATTTCCAATAGCAACGTTACCAGTTCCCGTTGCAGCAATAGGTCCGCCAGTTGCTTCAATAAATCCAGTCGTGCCTTCTGTTGCAGGAGTAACGCTTACTCCACCTTGTCCAACTTTTACACCTGTTAAAAGTAAAGATTGTTCATTTGCAGTAACACCAGTTACTGGCAGTTTTAACTTTCTTGGTAATCCTTGAATTGGATTATCTTCCAAAATGGAAGAATTATCACCCTTAGGTAACACATCTCCATTATACCAAGTAACGGTGCCAGATTTAACAAATTTTGCTTTATTAAGTCTGAATGTTAGATCTTGGAACTGTGAAGGAGTCCAGATTGTTCCATTCTGAGATTTGAACAGAGATCCACCAAGATACTGTTTAGTAACAACAACATTTTGAACATCAGGAAGACTTGTTGTTCTAACAGTCTTTTTGCCCATTGTTGCCGTCCACATTTCATATCCATCAGATGCTGGAGAGAGAATGACAATAGCATATTCTGTATCATTACCTTCAAGATAAATTGGTGATTCAAATTTAACATTTGTTGCTACTGGTTCAAATGGATTTGCTTCATTAACATTAATATCTGCAGGATTAAGTGAAACCTGAGCATAATCTTGAACTAGAAGACCTGTTGGTGTTCCAAGTTCAACTGTTCTAAGTTCAACAAAGATCTTTGCACCAGGATCCTTAGTTGCAAAGAATAGATCAACAGAAGTTAAGAAAATACCTTCTGGTTCTGTAACCGTAAATGATTGTGCAAGGGGGTCTCTATGAACTGCCTTAACAGTTTTCTTAATGTCAATTTCAGTTTTCTTTCTACGTGGTTTGGGTGGATTTCTAACAGAAACTCTAGAAGTTTCTTGGGTTAAAATACTTCCGGAACCACTATAAGTTCCAATTGCTTCCGATGCAAATACAGTAGATCCTGGTAATGGAGTTACACCAGGAGGAACTGCAGTAACTTTTACAGTTTTTGTTCCACTCTTAACTCTTATTGCTGGTGCTGGATTAGAATTTGGATTTCTAAAGAAGAACGTTCCAATTATATCTCCCCAATTATCGGAGACTAATTCGGCTCTTGTTATTGTCGCAACTGCACCAGATGTTCTACCAACAACTTTAAATCCTTTTCTTACATATCCATAAAATTTTTCACTAATAGAAAGAACTCTTACACCAAAATTAATCAGTTTTGATGTTGGAGAATATGCAGTTCCAGGTCCAGGTCTATCTCTGTCATAAGGGTCTACTTGATATTCTTCAACAAGAACCGCAGGAGATCCTAAACCAGCACCAATATCAGGTCTTGTAGTATCACCAAACTTATGATTAGGTCTTTGAACTCTTATGAATCCAACTTTTCTACCCCTAATATCGAAAATATCAGCATTTTCAAATACGGTAAATGTACCTGAATTCATTTCAATTTCACAAAGTTTGGGAACAATATCAACTTGTTGTGCATCAAGATACTTGTAATGCTTTGTATATGGTCTTAAACCGTTCGCAGCAAAGTAAACATTTCTTGAACGCATCCAAGGATCTGCTTCACCAGAAACTTTTACATCTTCAACATAATCAAATTCTCTTGCAGGTCCTCTAAGTTTAGGTTTAAACTTAGTTGTTGTTGTAACCTTAGTTGTAGTAACTGCTTTTTTAAGTCTTTCACCTCTACCACCACCTTTTTTATATTTTTCAATTACAGTTTTCTTATCAACATCAACAGTAGTTTTTGCCTGCTGTTTCCATTTAGCACCAGTAGATTCAGTTCTATGATCATTAATATAGATAGTTCTTACCCAGTTATCTGAGGCGGGATCAAGAACAACACCACCAACAAATACAATAACATTAAATGGGTTTACATTTTCAACATTAGTTGCGTGCGGTTGATTTAAATATTCAACTTCTTCATATTTTAGGGTTAGAAGATCGCCAGTTTTTTGAATATTTGGATCCATCAACTTAAGATTCTGAGTCATATCAGTAGTTGATGGATCAATTCCTGGATCTAATGCCAATTGTGCATTCATTGACCATAGATCAACAGGTGCTATTGCGAGAGATCCTTCTTTTGAAATATCAATTGTAGAATACCTAGGATCCATTAGAGATTTATCTCTAAAATCACTTACAATAAATCCAGATTTGAATCTATCAAGACCATTTGCATCAGTAACTGCAGTTGTCTTTGCATTCAATTCCAACATTGTAAGACTGGTAATATCTTCAATATTTTCAATTCTATCTTCAAGTTTTCCAATATCACGCATCGTAAATCTTCTATTATCTCTTAGAAGAATCTCTGGTTCACTAATAGGATTGTAGAGATATGCTGGAAGTTTAATTTGTGCAATTTCCATTGCATCATCACCAAGAATTGGTGGTTGTGGATTTTGTGCAGATTCTCCACGAATAACTTCAACTTCACCAATGCGATTAATTGTAACTAAATCAATTCTTGGTAGATAGAATTCATATCCCAAGAAGGATGATTCATCTGGTTTTACAACATATTGGAAATCAGATTCATATCTTCTACTTGCAAAATCGAATGGTGATTTAGTTTCATAACCACTAACATCAGTCCAGGGTTTAACTCTTGGTCTAAAATCAATAATATCAGTTGTACGAAGACCATTTGGAAGAACTGGAATATCACTAGAATACCTATCTTCAGTGTAAGAGTTCACTGTAAATACATCACCGGAGTTACCTGATGCAACTCTGTAGTGGTTAAAAATAATTAATAGTTTACGGGAAGGTACTGTAGTTCCTCTTCTCCTTACAATTCTAGAATAATCGCAGAATTGGTGGCGATTTCCAGTATCCAATCTGTAGTTAGGAGTTCTATTAACATAACTACCTTCTCTTACCTGTTGAATGACAGCAGAAATAGAAGATTCTTTAAACTTAACAACTTCTCCAACTTGATAATCTTCCGTATTTAAAATAACATAATCAATTGTATTTGCTGTTGCAGAAACAACTTGACCAATTGCTCTACTATCTTCACCTACAATTTTCTCACCGACAATTGCATTTTGGTCTAATGCTAGACCTGTTGCAAATGTCAATCTATCTAAAATTGGTGCTGCAGAATTTGTTGATTCATAAACTGCAATAACATTTGCAACATCTGGGAAATTTAGAGATATTTCATCATCTTGAACTCTAGTTCCATAATATGTACTAGTTGTTAAACCTACAGAGAATCTTGAACCATCAAATGATCTATCAACATTCACCTGTGTGGATCTAATATAGTCCTTTGATTTATGTGTAATGCCTCGCTTTTTCATTGTAGCAAGAACAGTTACATTACTAGATTGAGATGCTTCAAGATTAGTTATGGTAACTTTACCAGCATTCTCATCTAAAATTACTTGTCCAGAATCTAATGGTGCAGGTGATCCATCATTATATACAACAGAATATCTTTCAGCATCAAAAGTTTCAAAGAATACACTGCTGATGCCTGCGTTTGCTCCAATAACATCTGCTGATGTAAATTCTAATGATCCATTTGCATCAGTAGATTGCTCAGTTATTTGATAACTAACTGTAAGTTCTGATGATGCAAAATCAACTGATGATATATTTTGCTCTGGCAATATACTATAAAGACCATTCTGACCAACATTCAGAATTCTTGGTACCATTAACTCAAAGTTCGATGTTTGATTTGATACCGCTCCTATACAAACATCTGTAATATTTGTAGTTGGTGCTAGATCAATTTCATGATCTCTTACTCCACTAATCCTTGCAAAACTTGGATCAATTTCACCATCTTTGAAATAACGAATAATACCATTAACTTTTATTCCATTGACGGCATTAAAGAATCTACCTTGAACTTTCCCAAGATTTCCACCAGAAATTGTCAGTTGGTCTGTAACTGCAAAATTTGCAAGTTGTTTTGGATAAAGAACTGTGTCCGCTAAGAAGTTTTTCTTAAGATTAGTATCAAGACTGTCAGAGTCTTGGAATACAGACTTAATATCTTCAGTTGTAAATGCTTGAATACCTGTAGTATTAATTGCAGATTTAAATTTCTGCATATCATTAATAATTACTTGCTCACCTTCAAGGAAAGTTCCAGAAGTTTGGGATAAACTTAATGTATTACTACTTCTATCGGCAATGAACCCAGTTGCACCACTAGACATACCTCTTACAAGTGATCCATTAGGAACATCACCTGTTGAAAAAGTATTTGCTAGAGTTAAGTTTGTATATGTTTGAGTATCATATAAGTACAAGTCCCATTCAGTTCCTGCATTTTTATAGCGATCATCTGTTAATCCAAACCAATATACTCTTGCTTCTCCAATTTTAATGCCCTGACCAGTTCCATCGATACCTCCACTATTATCTTCGCCATTTCTTCTATCGGAGTACAAACCAATGACATTGGCACTGGTATCACCACCAGCAGCAGTTCCACCAATTTTAATATATGGAATTCCGTGTACATTATTAACACGAATCAGACTTCCCATTCCAAATGGAACTCTACTTCCTTGAACTTTTTTGACATCTCTTGGTTTATCAATATCTTTTACGGTAGAACCAACTAAATCAATATCATATCCCTTAACGTATGCAGTTCCTTCGGATATTTTATATGCCATCAAGTTATTTGATGGTTTGTTGCCATCTTCAGTAAGATCATCTTCTCTGAAGAGACCTCCATTACCAATTTCATTGTTTAAAGTGTTTGCACAATCAACTATGAAGGGTTCAACTGCATAATTTCCAGATTCGTCAAAAGTTCTTTTTGCAAAGTAATCTCTAATAAGATTGTAGTTAGACTTATTCTGTAACTTTTTAATTACACCGTTATCAACTCTAACAAGTTCTACAAAACTTGTATCTTCGGTATCGGTAAGTGCTTTCTTTGAAAGTTTTACACTAATTTTTAATCTATCAGCACCTGGTGCTGCATAGTTTGTAAAACCTTTTGCGTTATCGTTTAGACTATCATCTTCATTTGCATTAACAATTTCTTCTAATATATCAAAACCAACTCTAAATGAAACATCATTAGTGTATGGATCAAGGACAATTTGAGTTGTCGAAACATCAACAAATGTTCCTCTAATAAAGTAGACTCCTTCAGCAACACCAACCGCAAAACCTGTAGCAGTTGAATTTACCGAGAGGGTTGTTAGTACGGTATCTCCAATATTGAGAGTTGTATTACCATAACTAACATTTTCTTCAAGAATTAAGACTTCTCCATCAGAAAACTCTACCGTTTCGCCATCATCTGCCCCATCGCGATATTTAACGAATAATGTTATTTCTTCTACGCCTTCGTCTGGAGGTAGTAGAAATCCTTTAATTGTGCCAATTACTCCGGAGGTTTCTCCCTTTACTTTGGCACCTCTACCATTGTTTAAAGCAACAATCGATGACAAATATACTGTAATATCAATGCCAAGATGGTCTGGGTTTACCTTAACAGTTGTAAATTGGTCATCACAAGTGACTCCACCAGGAATCACCATAGAACCTTCTTTGAACATATGACTGCCAAAGGATTCTACCTGATTTTGTAAGATAGACTGAAGACCCGTTAGTTCTCTTGCCTGGACGGGAAATCCAGGTTTAAAAAGAACTCTGTAAAAATTATTAGCCTTATCAAAATCATCATAATAAGGGCTTACATTTAAGTTTGTCTTCTGTGACATTGTTTAGAATTCCAGTATAACTTTGATGTCTTCTTTTTGACGTGCATTTCTAGCAATGCTAGCTCTGTTGTCCAGGTAGATAACTTCCCCTGATCCTTTATTTATTTCAGGAACTGACATACCTGCTGTGAAACTAGAACCCAGATTTATTTGCTTAATTCCTGTTGGATTTGTAGCAATTCCTGAGAATCCAGTATCAACTGATCCTGTGAATGATGAAGTTTGACCACTAATTAAATTTGATGAAGATTCAAAAGCATATGGTCTACCATTAGTAGAAATGCCTGTATAATCTTGTTGATCTTTTGTTGTTTGATTATAAAATAAAGATCTATCCGTAAAATACTTCAAAACTTTAGTTTCGGTATCAAACGAAGCAACATAACCAAATGCTTTTGAAGTTCCGTTTTGAACGGATTGTTCAATTTTTTCACCAACTTTAGGTGTTCCTGTAATTGATACAAGTTTAAACGCAGATAATCCAGTAAAATTACTATCAGTAAATGTATTTGCAGTTCCAATAGCAGTTGGATCTTTCACAATTGACACTTGAGCAAAACTTGTATCAACTGGAAAATCTTTTGTAGAATCATCAAATCTAGCGTAGACTAAAACTTTATCAGTTCCAAGTTCTTTATAGATATCAAAACCATGACCTTTAGATGGTGGGATAATTGGAACTAACTTTGCAGAAGTTCCACTAGTATTTGAATTTATAGATCCAAGATCAACTAATGCATAACTATAATCTTTTCCACCAGAAGTAACTACAGTATTTGTAATTTTACCACCTTCAACATCAACTCTAACCTTACCACCAGTGCCATCACCAATGATGTTCATCTCTTGACCAAGACCATTAGCATAATTTGATCCAGCATCTTCAATATAAACCGTTTTGATTTGGTTTTCATTAATACTAGAATCTCCAGATTCTCTAATTGCTCTTATTTGAGAATCAGTTGAAGTTGACCAACTATTAGGAACTGTAATATAGTCTGTAGAATCAAATTTAATAATGTCACTAGGACTGATTGTGAATAGATATTTCCAGATATATCCATCACCACTATCCCCTGCCCTAGATGGTTCTAAATCAGTGAATGTTGGTTGATCCTGAGAAACATTTCCTTTGGGATTAGTTCCACTAGATCCATTCTCAACACAAAGATAAACTCTATAATCTTCATTCATTACATAGTAATTTGCATCATATAGTCGAGCAGCATTTGTTATGGGTGCAGGATTTGTGACGCTATAGTCATTTCTATAAACTTCATATTTTGTTCCCGAATTCCAATCAATTCTTCTAACAATCCTTCGTGCATTGGCAGAAGTAATCTTCTTACCAAAAAGTACAGTATCTCCAATATGACTAGCATACGAAAGATTATCTACCGGTGAAGGTGGATTGGTATTCCAATCACTAGTTCTACCATATCCAGCAGCAACTGGATTTGCTAATCCTAATGTAATGTAGTAAGAATTGGACTCAATGGAGTCCACAAAATTACTGGCATTCAGAATTCTAAATTGATCAGTAACAATAGCTGACATCTTTATCTTTTTTATGTATTTATAGATTATAATTAAAGGTTTCTAAGCACCGTAGAATGGGAGTTGATTATCTGCAGTAATATTTGCAGAATTAACAATAGACTTAGTAGATCTGATTGCACCACTCTTATCAAATCCAGCATTTCCTCTTCTTTGAAGAACAGGGAATGTGGATAATCCAGCATCAACTGTTAAACCAGTTACACCAATAGAAACACCACCACTGCGTTCAGCATAATTATATATCCTACCCCAAGATAGGTATCCAAGTGCAGTTGTTGCTGTACCTGCTTGATTATCCTCAAAACCTCCAGAAGTTGAAATTCCTGTAATAGGACTATCACTATGAACGTTCAGAATTAACTCAGCATCAGGTCCATTTTCAAAACTTTTTTGACTAACAACATATACATTATCTAGGAATGTGGTTCCAATGGCAACAACAGCATCATTACTATCGAATACTGAAGTTGCGCCAGTTCCAACTTTAGTTCCATAAACCATAATTGGATAACCAGCAACCAAATCAAGTGCATCAGAAGCAAGTTGTGCTTCTCCACCTGTAGTGTAATCTTTAAGTGCTCTAAAGTTAATCTTGAGGGCAAGTGGATGTCCACCAGTTCCAGTTGTTGTAGAAATACCAGTTATAATGCCAGAGAAACCTTGGATATTTGTAGATTCCTTAATTTCCTCCTTAATTAAACTAGGAGTTTCAATAATTAAATGTGGTGGATTTGTATTGGTATATCCTAAACCAGGATTTGTAATATTTACTGAAGATATCGATCCATTAGAAATAGTTGCTGTGGCAGTTGCCGTAGTTCCTATACCAACACCAATAACTTTTGGTGCAGAGAATTTAATATCCAATGATGTTCCACTATATCCAGAACCTACGTTTGTAGTGTTGATTCCAGAAATAGTTCCTGCTATAGAGACATTAGCAGTAAATCCTGCTCCAATAGGATCATTTGCATCAATTATAACAGCATCTAGAGAATCGAAGAGATTGCTAAATGATGGATGAGTATAAACCTCTTCCTCATAATTAAAGAACTGAATATTATCAACAAAGATTTCCGATGAGGTTGGAGTAACATCACCAATAATTTTTGCCGTTGGGAAGATTCTTGCTTCTAAAATATCTCTAGATTTTGAAATAAGATCACCTTTGATAAACTTATCTACCTTTTGCTTGGTCCAATCAAATGGTCTGTAATCAATATCATTAATTCCAGGTCCAGTGTAAATATCAGTTTCAACAATGTCAGAACCAATAATGTCTGAAATCGTTCTACTGCGTATTTGTTGCTGATATAAGTTATCAACTGCGCTTGAGAAGAATGGATGTCTATTTACGAATAGATCATCACCTTTTTTGATTGTTTCTTTAACTTCAATTCTAGTAACATCAATGCTATCTTGACCGATATAGAAGAATATGTCTACTTTATCTTGAGGTTGAGGAGCTTCTGTAAATATGAATGAAGAACCACCACCTTCAAAAGTATATGCTGCTCCTGGAGTTTGTATCACACCATTTACAAAAATTACAAGTACAGCATCTAAATCGATTGCAGATGATAATGGGGATTGAGTATCAAGTGCAAAACTCAATAGTTCACCAACATAGAATAATGGGAATCTTTTTCTACTTCCATCTTGGAATCCAGCAATATTATCGATATAATCGAGTTCACCGAAAGACCACGCAGCAAAGAAATCATTGAAAGTTGATGTAACTTCAACTTGGAACTCTGAAGATGGTTGTGCAAAGTCTTTTGCCGTTACAAGACCAACAACTTTAAACACATCACCAGGGCGGAAATCATATCCATTTCTAGTAAGTTTAAAGGTATCCACAGAATACTGAGCACCAGGTGCAACAGTTCTTGGTGGAATACTTGAAGATACAACAGCGGTTGTAACGATACCAACTAATGTATGAATTGCAGATTGAACATTTGCACATTGTGCTGGTGTAGTTGAAGCGGTCAACTTGCGCTCAATAGAAGCAAGTTCTGAGAATGTGAATATATGATTATATTGTTCACCAGCTGGTGATGCTCCAACATTAACTCTGAAAGTATTTGTGGTTACATTAGTAATACTTAAGAAGGTATCTGCTGCAGGATCAGTTGGTCTAGGATATCTGTGCTCAGTTGCAAAGTTATCTTTATCACACTTAAAGATTAGTGAATTAGTTCTAATCTTAATTTGATCTCCATTTGAGAACTGATGATTTGGAATTGTTACTGTAGTAATCCCAGAAGAAGCAGTGTATGCAACGTTGGATGGTGTGTATTTTACAGTATCATAAGTGATTGATGTATCAAATACTTGTGTCTTAGTAGTATATCCACCAATAGTAACTGCCTCATTTCTCATTGCCTGCACTGCAAGATCTCTTGCCTGATCAAATGCATATGCAGTTTCTTGTTCTTCTCCTGAAACGTGTGCCCCAGTAATATAAAGATTTGCTGCATCTACAGTATAATCATTGCCACCATATTTTAGATTGTATGAGATAGACTCAAGAACATCAACGATATCATCCTTACAATCTTGTCCATTAGTGCCTGCAGGAGGTGAATATGATGGGAACTGCGCTAACATTCTTCCATAAGCAATATCAGCAATAAATGCTGCATTATCCTCAATTAGATTTGCTGCATCAAAGAACCTATCACCAAGTGCTTTTTCAGTAGTTTGTGCGATGGTGAGATTCATCAGAACATTTCTACCTGTCAATGATGTTGCACCGATACCAAGTCTAGAAACACCAGTAACTTCCATATTTTCATAATTTGGTTCAGGAATTACAATTCTTGGATTCTTATATCCGGAACCAGTAGAAGTTACATTTAATGCAAGTGTTCCACCAGCACCAACAACTGCTTCAATGGCAGCCCCAGTTCCAGAACCACCACCAGATCCAACATTTACTGTAATAATATTTGTTGTAACATTAGTGATTGTAAGATTCTGCCCTGATGCTGGATCAGTTGATCTTGGATATGGTTGCTCAGTAAAGTGTTGGTCTTCATCACAAGTAAAGATTAATCCATCATCAGCAATTGTAATGGTATCACTAACAGATAATCCGTGGTTTGGAATAGTAAGTCTTAAAACACCAGTTTTTGAATCATAGTTTGCTTTTGTTGGAGTGAATGGTCCACCACTTGAAGCAGTAACGCTATTTGTAATAGCACGAACAAATTTATGAACGAATGCAAGATCGGTAACTGCAATTCCGATAGGATGTCTATAACCGGATCCAATATTAAGATCAAAGTGCTGATAAATCTGACCATCTTTAAGATAGTTGTGAATAATAGTACTAGGACCTACTTGAACGTTCAGTTTTGTTGAATCTATAATATTTGCAATATCAAGAGATCTATTATGATCTGGGAAAATGCTTGTAGTTACTCCAGAATAAACACTGGAGCAAGTAAACTCAAGACCAACAAGTCTAACTCTATCAGCACCCTTTAAGTAATGGGAATCTGATGTTTCAATTTCAAGGATACCACTAATATTATTATAATGTGCCGTTGTAATTGAAACTGGATTAATAAAGGTGTTTACACCTACAACACCTGTGATTGCACCAGATGAATTTGTTTCTGCAATGAACTTAGCACCAACAAGAGGTGCATATCCGAGACCAGGTGTTGAACCTAATGATACAATTTGACCACCTCTTGGTAACTGATTTTGGTTAATATCCGATTCAGATTGGATGTAAGATCCATCAACTGATGTAATGCCTGTGAATACTACACTAGATATTCCCGAAATATTATCTTGTTCAAAATTATAATTATTTCCAGAATTATTGAGTGTAGATGGAGTTTGGAATACCCCATTGATGAATAAGATTCCACTTCCAATACCAACACCTGTAGTATTCAAACCAGATGTTGTTAAAGTGTAAGTTTTACCAACCCCAGTAAAACTATCCGAAATATCATCGAATAGCATATTCTTTTCATAATTTGATCTTAAGAAAGTTCTTCCAGAAAATTCTGCCTTAACATAAGGAAGATTGGATTCATTTCTTCTCGCTCTTGTATTACCTTTTGGTGGATCGATGAAGTGGACATTATTACCAACAATATTGAGTGCCCCTCTATAAATCCTTGCTTCTGCGCCATCGCTGTGTGCCTCTGCTCTGGTTCCTAATGAACCTCTTTGAACAGCAACTGTTGGGTGAGTTGCAGCGGTACCAGCGGCAATAATTCCATTAATAGGACCAAGAAGTGCTCCATTAACATTGGTACTCAATCCAACCTCAACAACCTTCATATATTCATCATCAATTTTAAGAACATCTCTTGGTTGAACAGAACTAATACCTGTGAGATTGAAAGTTGAAATTCCAGCAGTAATTCCACCATTATTGAAATCTAAATTGTGATTAATTGGTGTAAATGCAATTGGTTGCTGAACAATACCATCCAGAGCAATAACAGTTTTAGAAAGTTTCTTAGTTATCTCAAGTTCGTGGATATTACCTAAACCAGCATCAGTAAAGGTTACAAATATACCTGCTTTTGCATATTCACGTCTGGTTGATAATTGGAATGTATCAGGAGTGAGTGCAATAGGATATACTCTATCTGGCAATTTGTCAGTAACAATACCAGTATAACCTTCGGTGGAACCAATCCCCATTGCGGTAGAACCAATGCCAGCAAATGTTGATGATGGGCGGTAAATAAGTTCTTCTCCAGTATTAAAGAAGTGATTGCGTAATGTAATAACTCCAGTTACATAATTAACTTGTGCAGTATCGGTGGGAACGAATGACTTGACATAGATTGGATCACCTTCATGGGAAAGTTTGAATTGAGTTCTATTTGCTCTCAATCCATTGATTCCATCATAAGCATCATATAAAACCTCACCAATAGTAGGTCCATATGTATTTGGTAGTGGTGTATTATCATAATCTTGCTCAGTATAGAATACTTCATTGTATCCTTGAACTTCTACGTCATATGGAGTATCTGGATAGAAATTTAGATAATATCTTGATCCATCAATTTCCCCACCAAATGTCCCAAGTCCAGTAACATTATTAACTGCTGCAAATGGACCAGGAACTACTGTAGTTTGTAAAGTATTTGAAAGAATTGAAACCTGATGAATTGCAGAAGTTTCTCCTGCAGAAACACGAACAACAGAATTTGAAGATGAAACTGATCCGAGATCAAAAGTTCCAACTCTAACTGCAGTTGTTCCAAATCCAACAGTAGATTCAATCTTAACACTCTTCTCAGTACCTGCAGGTTGATTATTTACAAGATACCTGTATGTTCCAATACCAGTGGTTGTTGTTCCAAATCCAACAATAGTAGAACGAACATCATAAAGACCAACTAAGGAAGAAATACCAATATTCTGTGCAGTTAAAGAAACAATACCAGCATTGGCATCATAAATTGCTGAGAGTATTCCAGTTTGTGATGAACTATAAGATAATGATTGAGTATCAAAATAATACTCACTCAAATAAGTATCAGTACCATCAAAATCTACAATAGCTTCAATATAGTTGTGATCTGAGGTAAATCTATCAACAATTTCAACTTTGGCATACATCCCATTAAAATCGTTAACTGGGAAATCAACTAGAGTTTTAATACTAGATGCTGTTCCAACACTGCCAATACCAGATACAAATGATCCGACAAGATCAATTGATCCAAACGTAGTTGATCCAGTTTGAGTTCCACCACCAGCTAATGCTGTGTATAGATACGATCTCTTGAGGATCTTAATATCATGATCTCTTTCATAAGGATCTGTAGGTGTAAAGATTAAGGTTTTTCTTCCTGCAGAATCAAGATCAGTACTAAAATCTCCAAGTTTTTCTTTAGTAAAGTTCGTATATTTTTCAAATAAGAATGTATTCAAAGTTGTAGATTGATATACTAATTCAGAAAGTTGAACATCTTTAGTATCTGCATCAATAACTTGAATCACATATCCAACATAATTATCGGAAAAATCAATTTCATCTAATTCAATGAATATATCTTTAAATCCTCTACTAGAGAAGTTATTACTAATGTCATCGTGAATCAAGACTCTATTAGTTCTACACTCAATATAGTCCTCAAGTTTTATATTTTGAAGTTTTAAGAACTTAGATTGATCAAAATTGGAAAGTGCATTTTGTCTAATATCATAATCAACTACATTATCAAAATTATTAATAGTATCAACTCTTCTTTCATTTACAACATCAAGAATTGCAATACTAGTTGTTGTTCCTGCAAGTCCTACAGTAGAAGATCCTGTAGAGGTAACTCCCACATCAGCAAAATTCTTTAATCCTGCAGGATGAATTATGCTATTAACAGGTGAAGATTGTTCTTCCCAAGTAATTGGACTCTTAACAGAGTAAGAAAGATTTTGATAATAATCATTATTAGGAATAACCTGATGATCAACACTAATTTTCCCAGTATCATCTCTCCACCCAAGTTCTTGTTTGGATGAATAATCAATATTAAAATATCCTTTATTTCTACTTACACCAGTAACATCTGCAATAGTACCACTTATAACTCCCTTAATTTTATCTCCAATATTTAAATCATAGTTACCTTGAACCTTAATGTAGTCATCTCTAATTAAAGATACAAATATATCCTCTTCAACAAAAGATGCCCCAGTTGTATTAACATAAAGTTGTTCATTAGCAAAGAATTTTGATCTATCCTGAATAACTGTTACTTCTGGGTAATATTTTTTGTTTATAATAGTTGCATATCCAGATTGAACTGTTTTAGCTAAACCAACATTTGTAGATAATCCAACACCAGCATCATCAACAATTTCAAATTCTAGAGTTGCAGGACTAATATTATTATAACTCTTAACTTTGAAGAAACGATAGTTATAATCTGAAGAATTATATCCAGTTCCTGTTGAATCTAAATCAATACCTTCAATAAAAATTTCATCACCAACTTCAAATTGAGGTTGAACAAATCCAAGAATAGGTGTCACAAGAGTACAAGTTGCAACTCCACTTATGCCATCACCTGTCATAGTGGAAATACCAACACCATTTGAATTATTAACAAACACAAGTTTATGTGTTTCTGATGCTAATCCAAATAATGGTGCTAAAATTTCAATTTCTGCAATAGCACCATTTGGTGCTTTCGCCAAAAGTGAATCTTTGTCTACAATTTCTTTAGTCGTATCATTAATAAGAATGACGTCAGGATCTCTGAGATATCTGCTACCTTGAGAAATAATATTAAAATCTTTAATTGTGTCTAAGTTATCTAAATTTATTACCGGTGGAACAAATGTTTGTGGTCTTAAAGTTTTATCTGAAGGATAATCATATCCAATATCTTTAAATCTTACTTTTTTAGGTGAACCAATAGATGTAGATTCTGCAAAAATATTTGCATTAATACCTGTTTCGGATGTTACATCTGTGAATTGTGGCAATCTTTCAAAATTAAATCCTTTAGATATAATTCTTACTTTACCAATAGATCCGCTTAATGCTGATGCAGATTTTGTAGAATATTCAAGTTTATCACATTGTGATTTATTATATGAGAGGACTGATGGAATTTTAACAGGAGAAATTTTAAAGGTAGTTGTATTACCTGCACCCGTTATACCAAATACTTTATGACTACCATTATATTCACTATCAATATAATTAATTTCTGAATAATCATTTACATTTGTATCTGCAGTACTAATATATCCAGATTTTTCTAATGTATAATACAACCGACTTGGAATATTGTTAGAGTGCTTAAGTGTTAATGTTGGATTGGTTAAAGTACCAAGACCAATAGTTGATCCTGCACTGATAATATTAAACTCACTATTATTTGCAACACTAACAAATTCATTTACAAATTCTTTTTCTCTGTATATTTTTAGATTATATCCAAAGAGAGATGGATCTTGCAAAATGAATTGAATATCAGAATTTCTTACGACATCAAGTCTTGGATTAATTAATGATATAGTATGAGGACCAGATCCAGTAGCAGTAATATTAATCTCTTTTTGACTCGCAGGATTTGATTCGTACTTAGTTTCAGAAAGTCTGAACGTATTGAGAGAATCCTTAATTATAAAATAATCTCCAGATACAATTCCAGTTGCATCACCACTATAGTAAATTTTATCACCAGTGGAATATCCGTGGGAAGTTAGAGTAAATGTATTATTACTTAAGTTAATTGCACTTGATTCTACATCAGTTGAATTTACAAGAATTTTTTTCTCGTCCAAATCTAATGATAATCTTAACGCTGCTGTTGTTCCGACACCAACAATAGTATTTGGAAGAACGTTTAACTTAATAACGTCATTTCGACTAAGACCATGAGTTTCTGCACAACTTACTAGCGTTGTAATTCTACTTAAATTGCCAGTAACTTGATCTTTATTACTCTTAATTAGATAATCTGATCTATCTGCAGCATTTCCAACATTATAGAAGAATAGTCCTTCTGATGTTGTACCAACTCCTACAGCACCAACAGTCTCACTAACAAGTCCAATATAATTTCTTCCCTTGTTAATTACATAAAGATCTGTTTCTTTTGTTGATAGATCTGGAATAAAGAATGTATTTACATTTGAATTATTCATCCCGACCGTGAAAGAACTTGGATTCCCAGCACCTTTAGAAAGGGTTATTTTTTGTCCAGTAGTAAATGGATGATTTGGGAGGTAGATTGTTCTAGTCGGAATAGATATTTCAGATGTAGTAATACCTACGGTAATAATTTTTGATATTGCAGAACCATCAGTTAAACCAACACCAACTGCTTCTAAAGGATTGAAATATACTAAGTCATCACGTTTGGAAGTAAACTTTTTAGTCTTAACTGGCAATCTAACTCTATCACTTATAACATTCAACTCACTACCAAATGTGTGAGCAACACCAGTCGTATAATTTGGTGCTTCACCAAATCTTTGAACTCTTAGTACACCATTATTAAAGTTATTCAGAACTCTAACACTTTCAGTTCCGGAACTAGAGAAAATGGTAATTGTATTTCCTGCAGATACTACAGGAACATTGGAAACTAAAATATCTTCAAATACACCAACACCAGAAGTTGCTCCAGTGAAAGAAGTCATGGTTTTTGCCAAACCTACTGTTTCTGTAGTAAACCCAATATGATGAGAATCTGCTAAGTAAGTAACTGCAGTGGATAATCCAGTTATTAAAACAGTGTCATTATTATTAAAATCTAAATATCCATCTCTAGAATATACAGAAACTACTCTATCAGTATCCCATTCAAATACTACATTCTCATAAGTTTCTAAGGATGTTGAAACTGAATCAACTTCAATACCCTTAAGTTCAGAAACTTGTGCTCTAAGACCTCTTCCTTTGGTTCCAGTTTCATCAAAGTTAACTACATCACCAATTTGATATCCACTTCCACCATCAACAACTATTACTTCATCAATATCTCCCTGGCTAACAGATTCAATTCTTGCAATTTGTGCAAAAGATTCATATGATTCGTTTATAAAATCATAATTTGCATCTTTATCGTTTACTTTGTATGGAAAAGTATTACGAACAAGATCTGAATTATTGAAATCAAATGTTTGATCTAATACTTCATTTTCCTTTATGAACTTTGATCGGAAAGAATTTCCAATGAAATATGGATATTGTGGTTCTAAAGAACTACCATCTACATTCACACTAGCAAAGTATGCATAAACTCCGTTTGGAAATTCTGTTGTTTTACAAAATCTTCCATTGTGCTTATCAAGATCACCGACATCAGTAAACTGATAATCTTCAATAAAGAATCCTTCTGGATAATTTGATAATAATGGGCGATCAATAATAGAATTTGAATTTATAATATATCCAGATTCTAACAGTCTAACACCAGACTGAACATCATCTATTGTCGAATATCCATATGGTCCGTAAATTGGATTACCATCATATGCCCATCCAATAATTGGAGAATGATTACTAGCAGTATCATTGAATTTTATTGCAAGATCACTTGAATATCCATACATTGAATATACAAGAAGATCACTAGTTTCGTTAGGTGAAAGATTTGAGTATATTTTTTCTTGTCTTTTTTTAGTATAAGATGCAAATCTTTCAGCATCGTTGACTGTAAGATCTCTAACTCTTAAATCAAACTTTGCTCCAGATCCCCTTGGTTTGATAATAATATCAGTAAGATTTTGATCATATCCAATTCCACCATTTATAACTTTGACCTCAATTATTTGTTCTCCATTAATACCACCAAGAATCGGTCTTAAAACTGCTCCAGTACCGGTACCTTCAGTTTCAATAATTGGTAATGATTTATATCCTGCCCCTCTGTTACGGATCTGTACGGCATCAATTCTACCATTAAGGATGATTGGTGATAACTGTGCGTCCTTGCCCTGTGGAAGCGATATTAGGGGTTTCTTATGGAGGTTTAGGGTATTTGATCCATATCCAGTTCCTTGTTCATAGAGATATGTATCAATAATTTCTCCTGTCACGATTGGAGTGAAAACAAATGTTCCTCCAAGAGTTGATCCATAGGAAACATTAATGTCAACACTAATTGGTGGATATTGGAAAATGTGTGTTCCAACTCCAACTGTCGTAATATCGACTACTTTAGATCTTACAAGATCTGTTGTAATAGAAGCGCCAATACCAACATCTATAACACGGAAATTATCTGCATCAACTTTTTGAATAGAATATCTGTTTGTATCAGTTAATCCACCTATTGAAGTTCCTTCATATGAATAGTCAACAATATCATCAGTATTAAATCCATGATTTTTAAAGTAAATTGTATTATACTCTGTAGAGATTCCTGACGAAGAAACTCTCAATTTTCTGTAAGTGTATCCAGATCCAGACTGAATAACTTTAACTTCTCTTAAATTTTTTCTTGATAATGTTCTGAACTTATGAATACCACTAGCAGTTGTTGCTGTAGAGAATCCAATAGTATTAATTCCTGCTAAAGCATCAGCATCAGTTTTGAATAACTTGATACTGGTGGTATTTACAAATTTTGTAACATACTCATCACCACTCACCAAAGTTCCTTCAATAGATTGTGTAGGATCGTTTGCTATACCAATTGATATTGCATTATGTCCATTTTGATTATAGATCAAGTGCTGACCATCAAAAAGATTATGAAAGTCACTAAAAGTAATAGTTTCATTATCAATATCTACTCCACCTCCTAGAGAAAGAGCACGACTATCAAATGAAAGTTCTCTAAATCTTGACCCCATAACAGGCTCAAGTTGACACCCAGAACCATTACCACCAATTAAAGATATACCTTCAATACTTTCAATGTCAAAATCTTGAGGATCAACTAAAATTTGATTGACGATACCTTCAATAACAGGTTCAACAAGTGCATTAGTATTTCCAAGTCCTATGGGTTTACTAATAATAATTTTTGGTGGATTAATAACATCATATCCCTTTCCACCATTTAAAACTTCAAACTCACTGATTGGTCCATAATAAATTTTATCTCTAGATTCTGGACTTGAAATCTGAGTACCATCAACTAAAAGTCCAATAGAACCAATTTTTCTATTTTCACTCTTTACATCTGATAGTGATGTGTTAAGAGAGAATTTTCTAAGAATTTGATTCGGGGAAAGAACTCTATCTTCATGCCTTCTAAGAGTGAAGGTATGAGTTCCTATAAGAGATCCGGATCCTCCACCACTAGAAACAGTATAATCAAGTTTAATATATTCATTACCTTTAAGTAATGCTTTTGATGAATATAAGTAAATTTTATTATTGATTACTGTTCCAGTAGAATCTACAAACTTTTTAACGAAGTATGATGCATTAGAAACTAAACCAGCAATTGGAGTTTCTGCAGTGTAAACAATTTCATCACCATCTAAGAAATCGACATCACTTGGGAATACTACTACAGTATAGTTGTTGAAAACATTGTCTCTTTCACCAAGACTGTCAGCATTTTTTTCAATAATATCATCATAGATTGTATATGATGGTAAAGAGTTTGAAGTAATATATCCAAACTCATCGTTTTCATCAGTATACACATTTAAAGTGTCTGCAATGTACACATCATTGCCCAAAGAAAGTGCTACACCAACACTTTCGGATTTCTCAACTCTTCTACGAAGACTATAATTTACACCAGTAGATGCGGCAAAACCTACAATATTACCAAGAGTAACTTCTTTTGTAGGTTCACTAACAGATACAATAGTTGCACCAGAACCAACTACATTAGAACCATTTACAATATCAACAGTATCACCTCTTTTGAGACTTGATTTATCAATATCACTTAATAATGTAAAGATTGAACCATTGATAGTATCTACATTGTAACTTGAACTTGTATTATAAATCCAAGAGTTTGCAAAAATTTGTTTATATGTTCTGTCAGTTGTTGGATTAGTAATAACTTCGCCAACATTTCTTACTTTTATTTCTTCTCCCACTTCCATTAATGAGAGTTTTCCGAGAGGATTGAAGTCTGCCAGTACACCCGTTATACGGAGGTCTACTCTCTTGGTTAGGTCATTGTCCTCATAACCATAAACATACTCATTAGAGCGGATTCTAGTACCCGTTGTGATCGCTGCACCTACATTGATACAACCATAAAATTGATTAATACTCTTTGCAGTGTAATCAATTGCATTTGATCCTACAACAACAGTTCCAGTTTGACCAAAACCAATCGTAGAATCAACATTGATAACAGATGATCCAACAGAAACATTCTCAAGAACTCTTGAAGATCCAGGAATTGTAAATGTCCCTTCAATTAAATCTCTATCATTATATCCAATAAAGAGACCAAGTCTATAGAAAGTCTCATTATTCCTTGTAAAAATTTCTACATCAGATACAGATGCACTTGTTCCACTATCTGTAGATTTAAAGATAGTTTGCCCTTCCAATTTAAAAGGATCTCCAGATATCCTCTCAACAACTATAGTTTCTCTTCTAATATAATTTGCTGCAGATGGTTTTATAAGCCTTTCTTCAAGGTCAATAACACTTGCTTCAACACCATAAAGAACTTTAAAAAGAATTTTTATAGATTCTTCAATACCTTTTGATTGGTATAAGTTTCTTGCATGCTTTATAAAGTTACCGACATCAAGATCAGAAACAAATTCATATTCTTCTAATCCTGGTGTGAAAGTTCTCTTTAATTTTTTATAGAATTCTTGTAAGAAGAGGGCACTAAGGTTAGTAACCGTCGAATTGTTTGAATGTTCTTCTGCAGAAGTTTCTGAAAAGACAACATTTTGCTTATTAACAGTATTAATTAAATTTGATATACCACTATCATATCCAGTAATACCAGTAAATCCACGAACACATCCAGTAAATGTCGTTGAAGTTTTACTAGTGTATGTGATAATTTCATTATCAATCTTCAGAAGACCATAATCATCTGGAAAACCTTTTGTAGATGTGACTACAATTGTTGTATCAGATGCAGAAATCGATGAGGATAATGCCGTTTTACCAACAACAACTTCAGGAACAAGATTATCTACCCTAAGATAACGATCAAGATTATCTACAAGGTCAATATTACCTCCCTGCTTTTCTTGGGAAATATAATATTGCTTAAAGAAATCAACTGCTTTTGGGAAGTCTGAAACTAAAAATTCTGGAAGTTGACTCTCAATAATTTTATTGAGTTGAACTCTCTTCTCAAAATTCGACATATTTTTATTTCCTCTCTAGGTCTCCGTTTGAGTAACTTGAAGTATAGTATTCTCTTGCAAAAGATACACCACTAATGTCTTCACCAGATGCTATAACATCTTTAATCGTATTTATCCTACTACTTGAAACGTCTAAACTGAGGTACAAATCTTTCAACCCGATTACATCATTAGAATCTGGGAATGCTTGAACCTCAATAATGGCGTTTTGTTGTTGCGTTGAAGTGATATTAATTGTATTTAAAAGAATTTCACCTTTAATATAATCAACTGTACCAACACCTCTCAAAGCAACTTGTAATTGATCAGTATTTGTCTTTTTAATTGCAGATATAACACCTTTTCCACTACCATCAAGATTTCCTAATGCATCCTTATTTGGAACGTCAGTCAAATAAACAATATCGCTTGATCCAGTGATTGTAAAACCAGTACTCTTGATGTTATATCCTGCAGGATTGATATGAAATCTATTACCAAAGCAAAGTTCGTATTGAGCGAACTGATTAAGTAATGATTTCATATCTCTTCTAATTCTAACCTTTGTTATATTAGAAGTAATTGCACTATCAACTCTATCAATCAATTGAAGGACTTTACTGTACTTAAATCTACCTCCAAAACGATTCATATCAACATCTTTTGAATATGTTGATAACGTATCAGTAATATTAGTCTTTAAATCGTTTGCATTACTAATTTTTGATACATCATAGTAAATTGTAGAGTCAAGTTCAACGTGCAGAACCTTAAGATCGATGATTTTTTGATTAATACCCGCAATAGAATACTTTTTAAGTTTATTGAGGATGTTTTGCTTATCAAAATCGGAAATATATGACCCATTCTTGGGTTTAATACTAATTTGAACCGTTCCAAACTGTGGTGGAACCAATTCCTCACCTCCAACTACTGCAACCGACTCAGTATTGGAGTAAATTGAAGAAATAATCGCTTCATAGTCCCTTGACGTAACCGCTCTGTACTGCGCGGAATACAATCGTGGGGCAAAGTACTTAATAGAAGAGACATTCTCTATTTCACCACCATTTATCGCCCTCTGAACGACTGTAATTGGTATAGCACCAGTAGGAGTGGTTCTAACACCATTCTCATTGATCAAATTACCTTGAAAATCGAAGGTATTCGGACCATTTCCTTCTTCACCATCAGTAATAATATATCTTACCGTGATGACAGAGTTATTTTCTAACTTTTTACCAAAATATCCATCACCAAATAGCAATTCATATCTCTCATCCGCAATTTCCTGAATCAAATAGATCTCAGATGACTTATCAATGTTTAAAATGTTATCAATCTTGGCAAATTCTCTTCCAAGACCAGTATCATTGACTCCTTTGACATAAGTTCTAATTGTAGAAGCATCAATATTGGGATTATCAAGAACAAAACGTTGATCAACAGAATTATTAACTAAGAATTGTTTGCTTAATAACGTTCCTTGGAAGATCTCAATGGGTGCATCTGCTGTTCCAAACGTTGCAGCACCATTTTTTATCGTTGTTGTAATATTTTCAGGTATTGAAAAACGATATGATGTATTATCAAAGGGTCCAACAGCAACTAAACCCGCATTGAGAGTTAAAGTAGTACTAGTAGAGGTAGTTGGAACCGAAAATGTGACTTGTGCCTTTGCAGCACTCTTTGACCTTGGTACATATCCAATATTCCTTGCCAACGAAACTACGTTTTCGCGGACTGTTGCTCCATCTAAGAACGATTCATTCACTGCCAGGTTGGCATTGAATGCATTAATGTACGTATTGTACGCTAAAGTATCGATTAGGACGGAAAAATTCGATCCTTCAAAGTCAAAATCCGTAAAATTTGAATTAGAACGGAGATATGACTTGATTTCTGCTTTTATCTGATCGAAATCTAAGTTAGTAAACTGTGTAAAAGGCATGTTTTATCGTGTTGCCTCTAGTATGAATGAAAAATTTGAGGTTGGGATATCTAATCCAACAATATCGAAGAATACATTACAATTAAATGAATTATTATCTGGTTGAGGATCAACTTGAATCTTTAGATTTTCAATCCTAGGTTCGTAAAATCCAATTGAATTTGAAATTTGTTCTTCAATAACAAGAGCAGTACCTATATCCACAAACCCAAAAAGGCTCCGACGAATATCGGAACCAAAGGTTGCGTTAAAAAATCGCTCAGTCGGAATTGTTTCGACTATATTACGTACAGATCTAATGATTGCACGTTCATTCACCAGCACAGGTAGGTCCTTTGTCACAGGATGTGGATCAAAGGAAAGGCTGATATCTTTAAATGCTCTGGAAATCCTCCGAGTTGACATTATTATGGTACATTTTCCTGAATTTATTTATATCCCTTACTGAGGATTTTGCTTTTCAACCACTATTTCTTCAGGATCATTAGTTTTTTTAGGTTTGGACCAATAATCTGTAATCAATTTAGTAGTTCCCCACATCTTGTACATATATTCAACATCGCGATCTACGTGATATTTTGACATTAGTTTTCTTTTTGGTAGTTACTCAGAAAGATCTTGTGGACCTTCATCCTCATCCGTGTTTTTATTATCACCAACAACTTCACGAATTAGTTTTTCGTGTTGTTTTGCGGCAAGGTTATCTAAAAAATCATTAATTGGTTCCATCTTGTTCCTCTTGTTGACGTTCTTTTGCTGTTTTCCAATGATACTCATCTTCACGACCCATACCTAAACGGTCATAACCATTTTCAACTTGATAGTATTGAGTTGAGACTTTAAAATCAGGCATCTTAGGTTCAACTGGTGTCAAACTATTATCAAATATCCTAAGACGATTATTAGGATATAAAGCATATTGACCATTCTCAAGTTCAATTAAGTTATGAGACTTATGTTCTGCAGGATTTTCACTTGTTGCCCAATCAACATAATCGGGATCATGATGATAATTATCTATAGTACAAACATAAGTTCCTTTTACATTCCCGTGATCTCTTGTATAACATTCAAAGTCCATTGAACCAATGAACTTCTTATCAACACTGACTACACCATAATCCATACAATTCCAGAACTGTAGGTTAGGTAAACTCATATCAGGTGTTGGAGTTTCAGGATCTGCCACAAAGGCGCTAATAGGTAACTTATCATACATTGCAGCATATTCTGGTAGATATGTCTCAAAATAAAAAGCACGCCCAGGTATCGATTTAACTGATACCCAAACGCCTTTTACAAATTCACCATGACCAGATTGATGATCAGTAAGATATTCTTTACGGACCCATACTTCCTGTGAAGGAAGATTAGCAATCAAACATGCCATAAACTATACACAACTTTACCTATTTACCTTGTCCGCGATATACCTTCTTTGCCCCATTGCGAGACGTCGCGGTATATTTTGTATTCTTTCCGTTCCCTTGACGAGTCTTCTTCGCGGGGGCAGATACATAATCACCTTTCACGAGACCTGATTTTGCTTTAGCCATAATTACTCCTCTAATGAATTAATTTGTGTTATAAGTTCCGAAGGATTGGGAGAACCCGTCTCATAAAATTTGAGAGATAGATCCTCCATTGTATCGAAATACTTCTCCTGAGTTAAGTTCTCATAAAGTACTTTACCTTTATGGAGAATTGTATACGATTCTGAGATCATATCAGATCACGCGAGTTTTTTCGTGACCAACTCTGATACGAGGATCACACCAAATCTCAAATCCTGCTTCCTTTGCATCCAGACAGAATGATACATCTTCTCCACACATATCCTGTACTTCACCAGATTCAAAGACTTGCATCTTCGGTGCAAACCAAGGATATGGAAGACCTTCGTGTTCAAAGACTCCATTCTTAATTAACAACCAACCGAAACCTGCATAGTCTACAGTGAATGGTTTACGACGCTTTGCAATACTCTCAAGCGTTTCGTGGTTCATAACACCACCATTACCACGGAAATCTTCTTCATCCATCCAATGTGCAACCGAGGTGGTTTGACCATCTTCAGTACAATACCATCCACTTGCAATATCCTTATCCATCAATACTAACTGATAGAACTTCTCAGTGTTAAACACAATATCACTATCAATCCATAACTGATAATCATACTGTAACTTACCATCCCAAGGTTTCTGATCAGGTCCTCGAAGAACATTAGCACCCAAACACTTGCAACGGGCGAAGTTCACCATTGAACTATAATCTTGTGAGATCTGAATACTTGCTCCGTTCTGTACAAGATCAAAACATAATTGTACAAAGTTCTTCAGATACGTGTATGATACACCACGACCTGGTAAACAGAATACTACTGTCTTCCCTTTAACCATTTCTCTTGCTTTCGCAAAATCCCATTCAGGTTCTTTCTGTACAACTGGTGATTTTGCCTTTACTGTAAATCCTTTAGCCATAATTAGGTCAAGTTTGAATTTGAATCGATTCAGTATTAATTATACTCTATTACTAAGAGTGAGTCAACTCTAACATTCGGTAATTACGATACTGTGCCCATCAACCTCCATATTGATCTGTGTACCCTCATACCAACCATACTCAGATATAATCCACTCGGGCACTTGAATTACATATTCACCTGTGACAGGATCGACCTCCACAGTGGTAAAATTTTCTCCGGGATTTTTTTGCATACTCGGTATCCTTTCGTTCATTTTTGTTTTATATAGAAAAGTGTCGAGTTATATAAAGACCTCGCCAAAGCAAGACTTTGTAGCCTAATGGTACCTTAGCGTTTTAGCCACACGCGCCAGGGCGGCGCAACGCCCCGTAGGGGGGCACTGCGAATCACGAACCCAGCGCACTGGGGTCAGAGCACATCACCCATTGCCGTCGCCTTGGTGCTCTGATGCACCGAGCGGGAACCTGCACCAGTGCGAACGCGGGAAGAACCGCCACGGATGCGGTCAGCGTAGCGGTTCGCTTTAGTTCCGTGCGCTGTGGGCAATCTACGGATTTTGACTTCCTTGCCTGCTGCATGCAGAACCTCAGCGATCGTCAGCAGGTTCTGAGTGGAGGTGGTCATCTGGTTTCGTTTGGTTGCTTTGCTTACAATAGTCGGTCACGGGAAACGAACTCACGAACGTGGTCCAGTTCCCCAACTGGGGAGATCCCCTTAGAGTTCTGCCATCATTTCATTCATCTCATCGGCATCGATCGCGGGGTCATCCCAACGAACGCCGTCGTCAGTGGCACCCAGAAAACGACCGATCTGTCCGTCAGTCATACAGCGAACGAATTTGGTCCAGGGTGTCTCTCCCTCTGCAAACTGAACGCAAGCGCGGGCGGTGTTGTACAGGAATTCGTCGTTCCCGATCCAGAGGGAAGCGTTCCAAGTTTCGTAGTTTGCCCAACCGTTCATGATGTTTTTTGTTTGTTTGTTTTGTTGTTTGAATTCTACAGGGTCAGGGACGCAGATGCTGTGCTGCTTGGTCCAGTGCGTCTGCCGTCACAGTACGGGCAGGAACCGATGACCAGAACAGACCGAAGAGAGCAACGGTGACCAGGATACGAAACATGGAAGCGTGGTAGAAAGAAGGACGACGGGGTTTGGTCAGTGCAGCGATCATCAGTCGCGGTCGCTGATGTTGAACGTGCCCCAATCGGGTTGAATCCGACCCGCTCTCACGGCGTCCCGGTACTGCCTCTCTGTCTCCTGCTGTCTCAGGATGTTTTCCATCACCTTCTGCATCAGAGGGGAGGGAGTGCCAGTGGTCATGAACTGACCGTTGTGATGGCGTTGCATTGCTTTGTTTTCCATGTCTCTAATATAAAGGGTCGGGGGGTGGTTCTGTGGGTTACAGGGCGAACCTGTAACAATTGGTCATAATGCCTTCTTAAGGTAAATTTCTGCTAATCCAACCAGGTTGGAGTCTTCTACCGTGGTAGGAAGGGGAAGGGTGTTCCACTTGTGGAAGGTCTTACCCTCGTCGCCTTCGTTCATAATGTCAGTGATCAGATCGCCTGTGACCTGGATAACGTTGGAACCTTGGTAGGTTGCTCCGTAGTGAGCGGAGAGGATATCAATTGCTTTTGTTTTGTTCATACCTGTATGATGGCACAGATCCTAGGATTTTGTAGTTCGTGGTGATACAAAACTCAGAAAGAAAACCTTAAGGTTGCTTGTGCCAATCTACCAATTGGTCGGGCAGCTGACCTGGGTGTCATTAACTGTTCCCCCACTAAGTGTCTTAAACCTCTTCCTTCAGTAGTTGATAACAACGATCTGCCTCTGATAATACCTCAGAATCTAATTCATCCCATTCGACATACTCATACGCTCCACGGTTTGTTTCATAATCTCCATTAGAATAAAGCGGGTGATACATTAGAATGGTTTGATGATTGCCGTCTAATGTATAAGTGCAACCGTTTTTTTGAGAGATCAGAAATACCATAAAGTTTGTGAGTTGTTATTAGTTAGTGTGAAAAGAGTTTGTATCAGTTACCGAAGAACTCATCGTGACAATCAGCAACGAAATCTACAAGTTCATCGTTACAATCAAGACCGAAACGATCACACACCCAATCGACACACATTTCAAGATCTGGCATCATTTCACACATAAACGATTGCAGATCTGAAGCGATCTCTTCTTTGATTTGAATTTGATTAATTTTGTTCATAGGTCTACAATACACGATTTTGGGGGCAGTGCCTATTTTGTGTGCCACCTTGCCAACTGGTCCGGAGACCCTTATGCCAAGCGCATGCCGTCAAAGAAGGGGATAGGTGATCCCTGATAGTTAACGAACCACTGAAAGTTCTTTTGAAAAA
>Ga0181419_1000041_pt1 | contig 38515 bp, 51 predicted proteins | sample 42SPOviralmetaG_FD_130144 | JGI IMG/M metagenome (GOLD analysis project Ga0181419, IMG submission 130144) | Marine viral communities from the oligotrophic San Pedro Time Series (SPOT) site, San Pedro Channel, CA, USA - 42 SPOT_SRF_2013-04-24 | ecosystem: Environmental > Aquatic > Marine > Strait...
ACAACTATTAAAGATTACAAAAATATGTATGCCAATCAAAGATTTTTTGAAGAACCATTTGTGTTGCGTACAAACACTGGCGATGCTATTACAATACGCAAACGTGAATGGGACAATCAGGATAGACAAGCCTGGGACCAACACAATTATATCATACACAATGAAGAACTTTATATTTGTGATGTTAACAGACGTAGAACAATGTACTTTAAACAATTAGCAAAGTTTACCAGTGACCTTGGTGCAACTAGTTTCAGTGTGGAAAAGCAGCAAATGTACAAGCCTGCGTTTAGTAAAACATTCGAATATGTTGTGTGCATTAAATTTTAAACATAAGTAATATTAGCATATAATTCAAGGAATATTTCAATGAAGTTTGCTTTTTGCATAGGCAACGGTGAAAGCCGCAAGGGTTTTGACATTAGTAAATTAGGTCGTCATGGCACAGTCTATGGTGCAAATGCAATTTTTAGAGACTATACAGTAGACCATTTAGTTTGTTGTGATAGACAAATGGCTATGGAGTGTACTAAGAATAATTACACTGGACTTGTATACACACGCAAGGACTGGTATAGTTTCTTCCCCTACGATAATTTTAAATGTTTGCCTCCCCTGCCCTGGGAAGAAAAAGAAAAGTGGACACAAACTTTTCATATGGGCAGTGGATTACATGCAGTAAATTTAGCAACAGTCAATGGTGCAAATATTGTGGTGCTCATAGGTCATGACTTCTGGGACAGCAATGGAAAGCATAATAATTTATACAAGGGCACTGAAAATTACTGGGCAGCAGATCATCAAGCAATTGATCCTAGTTTTTGGATTAAACAATTTAAAATGTTTTTTGAATTATATCCTAAAAAACAATTTGTATTCGTTCAACGAAATGTAAAAAATTGGCACAAGCCAGCAGAATGGAAAGACGTGCCTAATCTACAGTATGAAGAACTAGGAGGTTTACTGAATGCACTTGATCAGTCATAGGGGAAACTTAACAGGCAAACAGCCTGAACTAGAAAATACACCCGATTACATAAATGCAGCTCTAGCACAAGGTTATAAGTGTGAAGTAGATGTGTTTGCATATCATGGCAAATTATACCTTGGGCATGATGACGCACAAATAGAAACTAGTGTACAGTATCTACAACAAGAGGGTATTATTGCACACGCAAAAAATTTAGATGCACTAGCAGAAATGTTGCAAGCAAGTATTCATTGTTTTTATCATCACACTGACAACTACACACTTACTAGTCGTAATTGGATATGGGCATTTCCTGGCAAACCTGGAACACTTGTACATCCTTGTATTGCTGTGTTGCCAGAAAACTATGCTACAGATGTAACTGATTTTGATGGCATATGCAGTGACTTTATTGCAAAACTTTATTGCAACTTAGTATGATTAAACTTGTAGTATTTGATTTAGACGGTGTGCTTATTGACAGCAAGCAGACACACTATGAGGCACTTAATCGTGCGCTAGGTAGTAAGTATGCAATTACAATCGAAGAACATTTAAGCACTTATGACGGGTTGCCGACCAGGTCCAAATTAAACATGTTGTCCGAGCGTAAAGGGTTGCCAACAGATCGTCATGCAGAAATCGCAAGGGCAAAACAAAAGCACACCGTCGAAATACTAAAAGAAACTGTACAGCCTCGTCAGGACTTTGTTGACATGTGCAGAGAAATAAAAGACAGAGGTTATACGCTTGCATGTGCAAGCAACGCAGTGCGAGACACTGTTAAAATGAGTCTACTACAGTTAGGTATTATAGAATACTTTGACTTTTGGTACAGTAATGAAGATGTGCATAGACCCAAACCACACTTTGAAATGTACTTTGAGTGCATGCTCAAAGCCGATGCAAAGCCTAATGAAACACTAATCATAGAGGACTCTCACATAGGCAGGCAAGCAGTGCTAGACGCAGGCGCACATCTCTTGGCGGTAGCAGACACACATGACGTTAGTCTTGCTATAGTATTAGATGCTATTGAACAACACAATGAACAACCAAAAAAACGTATACCATGGAAGAGTAAATCAATGAACGTACTAATACCTATGGCAGGTGCAGGTTCCCGTTTTGCGGAACAAGGCTATACATTTCCTAAACCCTTAATAGAGGTTGGCAATAAACCAATGATACAGGTTGTTGTAGATAACTTAAATATACAAGCGAACTACATTTTCATTGTACAAAAAGATCACTACCAAAAGTACAACTTGGAAACAGTGTTAAACATGGTAGCACCGGGTTGTACTATTGTACAAACAGAGGGTATAACTGAAGGAGCCGCTTGTACAACACTACTAGCAAAGGAGTACATCAACAATGAAGAACCGCTCATCATTGCAAATAGCGATCAATTCGTCGAATGGAACAGCAACGAAGTTCTCTATGCCTTTACCACCGAAGGAGTGGACGGCGGCATTCTCTGCTTTAATAGCACTCATCCAAAGTGGAGTTATGCTAAGTTGGATGAAAATGGATTCGTCAGCGAGGTGGCTGAAAAACAACCCATCTCGACTAATGCCACTGTTGGTATCTATTATTGGTCACGCGGTAGTCTATACGTTAATAGTGCTGAACGTATGATCGAACGCAACATTAGAACTAATAATGAGTTCTATGTTTGTCCAGCATACAATGAACTAGTAGAAGATGGCGGTAAGATTCGTGTTAAAACCATAGCAGATAATGGTATGTGGGGTATTGGAACGCCAGAAGATTTAAAACATTTTTTAAGTAATTACACAGGCAAATATTAATGATACATGGATTTGGATGCAGTTGGACAGCAGGTGCTGAACTTACAACTTGGAAACATTTATATCTACACTTTCTTGGCGAAGAATATATTAACTACGCTAAACAAGGCATTTGTTTAGGACAAGTACTACATATTCTTATTAGTAATATAAACAAAATTAAAAGTACAGACACAGTAATTTTAGATTTGCCGCCCGATGCTAGGATGTTAGATGAAGATGCTGAACAAGGTTTTTATACAGTCAGCACTTATCAATTAGAAAAATATGAAAGACTGCTATGCAATAAAACACTTGAATGGTTCCGTTATCATCATGCACTTAATATATACACTATACAAAAACTACTAGATGATATTGGATGTAAATATTTAATGTGGCACACCTATGGAAGATTAGAATATAAAAAATATAATTTACCAATTGACGATACTAAGTTTTTAAGCACAAGTAGTATGACAGAAATACTTAATGGACATCAGGGAGACTTTGATAATTATCCTAGCGTATTAGAGCAAAGCGTAATGCATGGCGTAGAACTTGCTGATGGTGGAATAACAGGAGATATATTTACAGGAATATACTTTGAAGGCTGTGAGAACCATCCAAATGAATTAGGTCATCGTAAAATTGCAGAACTAATACTGCATAAAATAGGTTGACACATCCTAAATAACATATACAATATGTATATGTTTGACAACTCAATACATCGCATAGGTTTTGCTTGCAAGTACTGGCATCCCGATCGCAGTCTTACTAAAAAACTATTGGAAGAGATTGAGCGTCCACTTAATGAACGTACTACAACTATTACCTGGCTTAATAGACAGACTCGTGAAGTTGCTGAACAGCGTTTGTGGGATATTATGGTACATAATATTCAAAGTTTTGAACGACTAATTAAATATGTAGGAGGATTACCTAATGAATTACGAATGGTTAGACTTGGCAGTTCGATACTCCCTGCCTATACTGAGCATATGTGGAGTTATTATTGGCAGTTACCTGATGTACGGAGGTATCTGGAAACTCACCTCTCACGGGTTGGGATTCAGGCTCGCGACCTCGATGTACGGATTTCTATGCATCCTGGTCAGTTTACTGTGCTTGCCTCCGACCGCGATGATGTTGTTGAGAGGAGTATAGAAGAATTTGAATATCACACCGATGTCCTCAGGTACATGGGATATGGCAGTACCTTCCAGGATGCAAAATGCAACGTCCATATCAGCGGTAGGCAAGGTCCAGCCGGTATTAAACGAGTCCTCCCAAGACTATCTCCAGAATCGCGAAACTGCATTACTATTGAGAATGACGAGATGTCGTGGGGTATCGACGCATCGCTTGAACTTTGGCAAGACTGCGCCCTCGTTTGTGATATACACCACCACTGGGTTAAAACCGGTGAGTACATTTCGCCCACCGACGATCGACTTGCTCGCATAAAGGATAGTTGGCGTGGAGTGCGTCCTGTTATTCACTACAGCGTTAGCAGAGAAGACTATCTAATAGATCATTGTACACAAACAAAACCTGACTATGCACAGTTGTTGGAGTCTGGTTACAAAAAAGGCAAACTTCGTGCGCACAGTGACATGTATTGGAACACCGCAGTGAATGAATGGGCGGCAAGTTTCAACACAGACTTTGATATTATGTGTGAAAGCAAACACAAACAACTGGCAAGCATAGGATTTTACAATCAAATGTATCAACAAAATGTTTGTGAGGAGTTAGTTAAATAGTAATGAACGGCAAGTTCCGCTAAGATTCACCGTTCATTACTAAACAGTGATCTTAAATTACAATATTACTTTTTAGTGTAGATATTGTATAAAACCCAGACTGCTACTAGACCAACAAGACCCTGTGCTGATAGCGCAGTGACGATTGCTGTGATATTATCAATTACAGCAATGTCGGGCCAGAACGGGATGTTCTTTCCACTAAACAGTACTTCTAAGACAATACCTAGTGCGAGTAAACTTACGCCAAACTCTGTTAATGCGCTTGTCCACCCTTTCATGCTTTTAATGATATCCATAGTATAGATCTCCTTTCGTAAAGCAATTTTTCCAAATCCATTGCGGACCGTGTTTTATTTAAGAACAAGTATATCTAAGATTAACATACCTTATTTTATATAGACACCTATAACAGCACAAAACAGTTGACACATCCTAGTTATGTGCTATGTTTAAGTATGACTTTAGTACATTTTATCGGTATTACCGACAGTCAGATTGCAAGCGCAGAACGTGTATTTGGTCGTGCAGACTTTGTACACAAGTGGCACGACTGGCGTAGTTGGGGAGATATAGACTGGGATAGTGATACAGTTGTATTGGGAGACAAAGGTCATGAACAACCTATACAGTGGTCCTGGCAGGATCACGAATTATATTAATAAAAAAGGTTGACACATTCTAATACCGTGTTACTATAAAGAGTAAGTTGATTTTAAGGAGAGATTAAATGGCATACATTGATACAAAAGACGTTAAAGCAATCCGTGAAGCACTTAAAGCAGAGTTTGGTAAAGACTTTAAATTTAGTGTAACCCGAGATCATTACAGCGGTGTGCGCATTGCTATTATGAGTGGTGTTGCTAACTTCTATGATGGTGAACTTGATCATACTGACAAGTACAATGGTCGTGTAAGCGAGTTTGATGGTTATGAGCAGATCAACCATTATCATACACACTTTTATGGTGCCTATGAAGAACTGTTTACTAAGATTTCAGAGATTGCACATACTGCACCTGGTCTTGCTGGTGGCAAGAAATACTTTTGTGAGGACGATGCAATGAGTGATTACTTTAGTCGTGCTTACTATGTTTCAATCAATGTTGGTAAGTGGGATAAGCCCTACGAAATCAACTTGGAAGGTCAGCGCCGGACCTTAAAGATCGCGGCGTAATTGGATTGAAGAAGACAAATCTTCGTCCGCTTTAAAAGGAGTCAGGGTCAAATACAACCATACAGAATTTAAAACAGATAGCCTTACAAACTTAAATGATAGAAGGCTATCTTTTTTATTGACAAGCATGTTATAATACCTTATAATGTGTGCATACTTAAAAATGACAGAAGGGAAAAATTATGTCAAAAATGGAACGTGTACTTGAGGTACTTTCAACTGGTCAAGAATTGACTGCAAAACAAATCGAAGCTCGCTTTGGCGTAGGAAACGCTCGTGCAACTATTTCAGCACTGCGTATGCAAGGCAACTCAATCTATGCTAACACACGCACAGATACAAAAGGTCGTGCTAAGACAAAGTACCGCATTGGTTCACCATCAAAAGCAGTTATTGCTGCAGGTTATCGCGCACTAGCAGGCAAGTAAAAATTATCTCTCGGAGAGCACCATTAATTTGGTGCTCTTTTTTCTTTTAGTATAAATATTTTTTTATTCGTAAAGAGGATTCGATGGCATTAGACAGTGTAGAAAGTGGACTAATGGTACACTTACAAAGAGAACTATATGACCTCGAGGTCTCAGACTTCAATTTAAAATGGAAAATAACAGATAATGAAGCCAGTATTATAATGAATTGGTTTCAAATTCGTATCGACGAACTTAAACAAAAAGAAAAACTTTAGGCTGGCATAGCTCAGTTGGTAGAGCAGTTGATTTGTAATCATCAGGTCGCGAGTTCGAATCTTGCTGCCAGCACCATTTATATTAGGACATTAAATGCTTGTAACAGATAAAAACTATCCAAGTAAAGAACAGTTTTATTATTATGGATTTATTTACACGGACGATCAACCGCGCAGTGTAGAAGAAATAAAAGCCATTAACGGAGACTACTGTGGTGTACTGTGCCGTGACGGTGAACTAATTGCAGTCACAGATGCATTTAGAAGTAAAAGTATTTTTTATCATGTAGATCCTGAATATCGTACATTTGTTTTTACACATGATCCGCGCGAAATTCAGGCAATGGGATTGTATCCATATATAATGGAAGGCAATTGTATACTTACACTGGATTTGCACACATTTAAATTCAGTAAACAAGAGAATATGATTTGGAATTTAGATCAAACAGATCGCACATATACAAAAGTATTTGATGCCGCAGACGCCGCTGTAAAAATGCGCTGGGATCCAGACAACGATAAAGTTATGATGACCAGTGGACATGACAGTGGCGTAATTGCTTGTAGTTTACATAAACTGGGCTATGAAAAGTTTAGTGTAACTGGTCTAGGAGCACCTATATATATGCAGGAACACCAAGAGGTACTTGCCCAACGGTTAATAATGCATAAAGGACACATAATAAAAATTAAAGGTGAAGAACAGAACACAGATCCGATTAATGCTATGAGATGGGAACGTAATATTGATGAATACTATGGCGAACTAGTCATGGGAGTTTGTGATTGGCTTAGAACCATAGATCATAATTGCATAATAACTGGCAACGGTGCGTTTTTTTACGATGATAAAGGACTACATGGTAAACAGTTTTCCTATGAGAGCCACTTTGGAGGCTGTTATCCCAAGGACTTAAATCATATCTTTCCGCGACAAAATGCAAGAATTGAAGCAATGAGTGGAAGCAATAACATGGTTACACTTTACAAAGGGTGTGATCACAAACAACCACTAGTAGATCCAGTGCTTGTGCAAGCATGGATAAACACTGTGCCTGATCTTAAAAATGCAGGATATAAAAACTGGAATGTGGAATACCTTAAGGCACATGATTATCCAAACGAAGAAAATTTTAGTAATGGGCTTGGCGGGGATATAACAGATAAAGAATCCTTGGCTGCTGGACTAAAAGCCAGTAATGATTACTGGTTAGAACACAAACAAAGGTTGCATGAGCAACATTAATCTTGTATAATATTGTTTTATTTGAAAGGACAGAAAAATGAAAGTAGGCGATCAAATTATACTAGCAGCAAAAAAACAAGCCGAGGGCGAACTAGAAGTACACAAAGCAAACATTCAAGTTTACATGACAATGCCAGCAGGTATTGGTGAACACTCAGATGTTACAGAAGCAGTTATTGAAGAACTAAACAAAATGGCTGCAGCGTATGATCGAATCGAAATGATTGACAAATATTTTGCATAAATAAAAATGACAGCGCCGCATCAGGCGCGAGCACATCCTGGACCTCTATGCTTTAATGCGTGGGCCCTGCTCTATGTTAATCTAGTCAACTTATAAAAAAACAAAACGGAGTCTTAATTGGACATCTATTATTTTGTTCCGCATCTTGTGGGAGTTGGGCTTGGGTTAGTCTCTGGGCTAATTCCTGGCGTAGGAAACTTTGTGCTTATGCTGTTAGTATGGCCCTTTTTAGGTGTGTTTGGCATTGTCGAACTGCTTATAATGTATGCTAGTATGGCAGCAATAAGTCAATACATTGGTAGTATACCTGCTATTGTATATGGCATACCTGGCGAGAGCAGTAGTTATCCTGCTGTTGCTGAAAGTCGCAATCTCACAACTATGCAACAAGTAAGTCATGCAATCAGCGGCAGTGCCTTTGGCAGTGCAGTTGGCAGTTTGACTGTGGTTGGGTTATGCTATGTATTTGTTGAATACACAGACTTGATAAGGCATTTTTACAGTACACAATTATTAGTAACTCTGTTGCTATTTGTTATTATGATAATGATTTTTACAGTAAAAAACAACGTTGGGATTAACTGTGTGCTTATACTAACAGGCTTAGGTATAGGCATAATAGGTTATAACAGTTATTGGAACGTGGACATTTTAACATTTGGCGTAATGCATTTGTATAATGGGTTTCCAATTGAAGTTGTTCTTATATGCTTGTTTGCAGTTCCGCAGATGATGCATCATTGGAATACCGGAATAACCAAGAGTATAAACAAGACCTATGAAATTGGTCGCCTTTATATATTAAATCCTCTTGCGCTTGCAGGCAGTACAATAATAGGATTTTTCGGTGGACTAGTTCCAGGTCTGACAACTGTGTTTTGTAGCACAGCGGCATATAGTGCTAGTCTTTTGTTTACAAAAGATCCAGTAAAACGTATTGTAGTAAGTGAAACAGCCAACAATGCAGGCGCATTCAGTATGTTGCTTCCACTGTTAATATTTGGAGTACCTCTTATTGGCAGTGAAGCAATACTACTTTTTCTTATGGAACAAAAAGGATTTAACCTTGCGCAGTTCAAGTTTAGAGATTTATTGCCCGAACTTGCACTAGGCTTGGTACTAGTAAATCTAGTTGGATTTTTAATTGCCTGGCCCTTAAGTAAAGCAGTGCCATTTTTTTATAAATTTAATATGAAAATTGTAATAAGTTTCTTGCTTATATGCTTGTTCTTTGTTACAATTTACACAGGATATATTAATTATAGCACTGCATACTATCTTATATGCTTTGCAGTACTAGCACCTATAGGTGTATTATTAAGAAACGTAGACACACTTCCGTTGGTGTTTGCCTTTTTGATACACGATAAACTGATAGACGGATTATTTAGACTACATCAATTGAACGTACCATAGGAGATTAAAAATTGATTAAGATTATTACTACAGCAATTACAATTGCACTACTAAGCTCTTCAGCATTTGCTGCAGAAAAATTAACTATCATTAACAGTGGTAGTAAGACAGGCGGATTTAGCATGCAGAGTACTGCGTATGCTGCTGACCTCGACAAAGACTACAATGTAACTTTAGTCAGCCCAGGTGACCGTTGTGTTGCAGTGGGTGCATTACTTCCAAAGATTAAAGGCCCTGTGCTTATGCCATGGGCTACTGATTACGAAGCAAATGGTCGTAATGGCGGCTGTGTTAAGTTTGACATCAACAAAGCAATCACAGTACGTTATGACAGCGCACCAGTGTATGTATGTACACGAGGCGGTGACATTGCCAAGGACACTGGTCGTGTAGCACATACTGTGCCAACAGATGGTCCTGCTGCTCGTGTAGTTAAAGAGTTTAACAACCAGTTTGGCACATCACACAAGCCAGTTGTATATGATGGTTTAGGCGATGCACGTCTTGCTCTTATCAATGGTGAAGTAGACTATGCACTGCTTAGTAAAAAGCATGTACTGGTTGTACAAGAAGCAGATGCTACTATCAACTGTGACACAAGTCTTGCAAGTGGTGGACCAAATAGTTTGCCAAAAGCAACAGGTAATAGTAAACTATCATTTGGATATGATATTACTTGGATGGCACTTAATATGGATCAAGCACAAGCAGATCGTCTACAACAAAAGATTATGCAGAAGCATTTGAACTGTAATAGTGCTATTGGTACTTGGAGCAAGTGTAACACTGTATACGAAACACGTTATGACCTTTCAAAGGATGAGATTAACGCACGTTGGGAGCCAATGGTAGAGAGCCAACGATAAATACAATATGACATCCTAGGAGAAACCTTCTCCTAGGAATCCTAGGAGAAACAAAATGTCAAGTTATGTATACTATAACCCTAATGGATATAATCCTGGCACTGGAATCTATGCAAGTTCGCAGATTTTTACAGGCAATTGGGAAAATGAACTAAAAGCACTAAAATTTACACCAAAGGGTAAAACAACAGACGAGCATGTTAATGCTGCTGATGTAGACAAACACTTTGATGGCGAAGATGTACGTTACCTTTTCAACTCATTTAAGAGTGAAGATGGCAAAGTAGAAACAACTGAGGTTAAAGATTTTTGGCAGGAAGAAAATCCGGCAAACTTTTCATACACAAACAGTTACTATAACAGCCCTAAACTTGCTGCTATCATTGATTGGTTCCAGTGTGAAAAAACACGCTGCCGTATTTTCCAACAGCAAGCACATACAACACTGGATATTCATACAGACTTTGATAACCAGCGTGGTAATGAGCATGGCGAAACACTGCGTATTTTCGTACAACTAAACGACATGCCTGGTGGAGCATGGTTTCGCTTTAAAACAGAAGATAGTGAGACTAGCATCAATCTACAAAAAGGTCAGTTCTTGATCTTCAATCCAGATCACACAGGTCATGGCACAGAGAATATAACTGACATTCCACGCAACACATTTATGCTTGTAGTAAAGCGTAATGAGTGGTTAGACAATTTGGTGGGTGCAAAAAACATGCAGTTCATCGACATCGACCAAGTAGTAGCAAATCAAAACGAAGTAATTGCTGCTTAACTAAATTAACTAGCAAGTGGCCCTGTGTCACTTGCTATTTTTAGAGGCAAACATGATACGCTGTGAGAATCTCAACAGGCGTTATGCTCAAGTCAAAGACAAATATCACACCCTAATAGAAGATGTCATGGAACGTGGCAAAGTCTTTAACGGACACTATACGAGCGTAGCAGAACACAAATTACAATTACTAACAGGTAGAAAACATGCAGTGCTTACCAGCAGTTGCAGTGTAAGTCTGCTTATAAGCATGTATGCGGCTGGCATAGGCGCAGGCGATGAAGTTATTATTACTGCCTATAGTTGTCCAGCAAGTGAAACTTTTGTACATCTAGTAGGCGCAACTGCAGTGTTTGTTGATGTAGACAACACTGGTAACATGATTAGTGATGATATTGAACCAGCAATAACTGATCGCACACGGGCTATTGTTGCTACTGGATTATATGGTGACATGCATGATCATACCACTATACAAGCACTATGCACAAAGTACAATCTTTTGTATGTTAATGATGCAGCACAAAGTATGTTTAGTCATCAAAATAATGTAACCAGTTTAAGCACAGGTGATGTTGTGTGTATGAGTTTTGCAGAAAATAAGCCACTGCCTAGTCTAGCAACAGGCGGTGCAGTGCTTACAGACAACACAGAGTTTTACTATAAGTTTTTACACCTGCGTAATCATGGCAAGCCAGGTAGAAGATTACCTTACACACATTTTGGAGTGCGCGGGGTGCCAGATGAGGATCTTGCTGTACAGTTATTATGTACAATGGATTGCTTTGATGAATGGCAACAGCGTAGATTAGAAATTACAGACTACTATGATTTAGAGTTCGGAGCATTGGATATTCATCTTAGACCACATTGTCCTGAATGGAACGGTCACAAGTATGCAATAATGTTTGATGACAAGTTTGAGGCACAAGCACAACTAGCAAAACTAGGTGTTGAAACTGAGCCACACTATCCGAATATACTGCCACAGCAAGGACACTGGCCCGGAGCAGAATATTTTGTTAAAAGAAGTCTATCAATTCCTGTTAACGCACATATGACAGATGATGAAGTAGAACAAGTAGTAGATGCAGTGGAGCAGGTATGGAAAAAGAACATTATATAGATTTATTAGAAAAAAAACTCTGGGATCGTGTAGATGCTTTTTATGGCACAGACGACAAAGTTCCTGCCCCCTATGTTACCCGTGTTAATATTAACAGTGATGATTGGGTACAATATACTGTGGATAATTTTGAACTAGCACAGCAAAAATGGGAAAAGCCCAAAGAACACTATGGTACAGAAGAAAATTTAATTGCAAGTATTAATAATAGACTTGGCAGAAACGAACACAACAGTCACGAACTTAACTATGGTATAAACGGTAATACCAATGATGAGTTAGTTGAACTGCTTGGCGAAGAAAACATAGATAAGATGGGCATACAATTGGACGGTGTGCTAATAAGATTAATTGTAAACATGCCTGGACATGGTGTTGCATGGCACCATGATGCTGCAAACAGTTACTTTCGTAAGTTTCCAGAGTACGGAGGCACACTAGATGATCTTACACGCTTATGGTTTAGCGTGGTACCCGGTGTAAACGGACATGTGTTTCAAATAGGCAGTAGTATGTTGTACAACTGGCAGGCTGGAGATGTTTGGCATATACCCTGGGGTGTTCCACATGGTAGCATAAATTTTGGATACAATATAAAATACACAGTGAGTCTTACTGGCAGGTTAAAATGAAATCATATTATCGCGTAGGTACAGAAACTTATGTTTCCCCTTACGCTGCTCTTAAACAAAGCGCAAAAACTGGCGAGTTTGCAGAATGGTGTGTAGACAGTAAGGAAAGTTTTTTAGATATTGATCCTGCACAGTTACCCAGTAACGCTGAACTTATAGGCGCAAAAGCACAATATCTTAATAGCACATATAATTGTCGTTTTCACTACAGTGGGGGAATAGATAGTCATACACTAATAACACAAACTAACTGGCCCATGCACTACATGTACCTTAGAGGGTTAATTAATGTAAGGCATGTTGACGAAGAATATATGTTTGGATATGATTATTTACAGGAACACAATTTACCCTCACAGATAAAATATATTACTATTGAAGATTATGCGATTTGGAAAGATCCACAGGCACCTTATAATTGTCCTGGTTGGTATCACGGAGTATGTCCTACTTGGGTAAGTGGACATGCACTAGTAGAACTACAAGAATATGAATTAGAAGTTACTGGATATGAAAAGCCACTGTTATATAAAAAGGATAATGATTATTACTGGTTAATTAATGATGGGCCTGATGTACTACTTGGTGCAAATAGATGTGATTTTTTTATTGATGACTACTATCCTGAACTAGCAGTCAAACAAATATATAGTTTCAAAAATTACTTTGCAAGGGTGTATCCAGAACTACAGGGATTTTTATACTGGAAAGAAACAGATCAAGATGATCTATTATCAAACATGGGACGCAATGTTAACAGACCTGAACAACCATATACTAAAAGAATAGATGACTGGTGGGACGAACATTTTCTTAACTACAAACACCGTCGTACAATAGCAGAACTAGAAACGCTGAATAGACAGGACATAATTAAAGATTGGATCAGGGCTGGTGAACAATTAATTGAGGACTGTAATAGCGCACCTCACGGTTTAAGGATTACTGAAAAACAACTACCAGGATATGGTACAGTGCGCCTACCAGCAAGAATTAATCGCATAGGAGCAATATACAAAATGCATACTACGGGATTAGAATTGTTGGACCATGCGGATATTTCAAAAATATGAAAAAAATTATTGCAGCCACCAGCAAAGATAGCATAGGGAATACTTTTTTAACCTGGAGTATATACTACCTGTCAGGCACAAACGTAAACCCTTGGATTACGCCAGAGTGGGAGTTAAAGTTTTTAGAACTAACAGATAACCCAATGGATGCTATAAATGCACATGTTCATAAAAAAATACATAAAGCAGGCACAGATAATTTAGAACGCACACTAGACTTAATAGAGGCAGGCCCGGATTATCTTTATTGTTTGTATCCAACTGGAAATCCATTTTATGAAATTGCAGAAAAACTTTACCCTGGAATACCTACAACTACAAAAGACTTGACAACAGATCAAATTGATAATATAATAAAATATAGAAGTGATACTACAGCAACAATTGCAACTATATGCACAGAACGCAATGTAAAATGGATTCATGTATCCAGTACTAATAGGTATGATAGTTACATACCAAGACAATTACAAGGTTTTCTCAGAGTAGAAACGGAAGCAACTACCTGGGAAGAAAAATACATAAGGACTTTTAACTGGAATTATCCAGATAAATTAAATAACACACAAGCAACGTGGGATCGTAGAGAAACAATTGCATTAAATTTTGTCTATGATGACACAGAGAAATCTCCAAACTGGGACTTTAGTCAGCCTAACTATACAATAGAAGCAACAGCACTATGGTATGATCTAGAATATTATATAAAACATATCATGGCGTACTGTGATGTTGACATTGACTACACACGCTGGGATCATTGGTGTAGTGTATACAAACAATGGCATAAACGGTGGCTCAAAAACAATAGATTGCCAAGGAATATTAAACATGTATGTGAATCAATCTTAAATGGTTGGGATCATGACTTAACACAATATGAACTTAATTGGTTAGATGAGTGCTATATACAGCATAAACTAATATATGAATACAATACAACAATAAAAGGTTATGGGTTAGAACAGTTTCCCGCTAATACTCGAGACTTTAAAAATTTAACAGAGCCTGCATTTTATGAATTATAAAATTGAAAACTTTTTAAGCACGAGCGAAGTAAACACAGTATGTGGTTTTTACGATAGGCTTCCCTACAGTGATGAATACAGTAGTGAATTAAATCGTAGAAAACTTATGCACTATGATAATCCAAGCATGCCTTTTTTAAAAAAGATATTTGAACCTAAACTTATGAGTCTGCACAAAGGCACAGTCAGTGCTTGTACATTTACAGACTGGCATAACCCTGTTGAAATACACACAGATGGATGGCAACCACAGGAAGATCAAACTAGAAGTATGGGTGTTGCTGTACTAGTTCCTCTGCGATTAAATCCAGACACTGCAAAAAGTAGTACTATAATATTTAATCAACGCAGTGCAGGCCCTACTGTGACGCTTAAAGAACAGCGTGAACATGCTAGTTGGAACGTTGCTGAACACATAAGTCCTGACGATAATCGTATTGAAAATAAAAGTGAACAGGGCGTAAGCGCAGAATTTTACGCAGAACATCTGCAACACATTAATGATCCAGACATGCTAAGGAACTTCAGTGTTAGTGGTGTACATGATTGGTCACCAGGATGTGCTATTGTTTGGGACAGAAGTTACTTTCATACCAGCAGTAGTTTTGATGCTACACTAAAAAGCAAACTCCATGCAATATTTTTTATTACCCTATAAATATGTTGGAGAGAGAGACCATTCATGAAATTTTTATTATTACCGGCAGCGATCTTTTTGGGCGCCTGCAATACACAATACATGGAATTCCAGCGTACAGTTGAGGCACAACTTGCACTAGGATACAAGTGGAAAGAAATACACTGCAGACAAGTCACTGAGGACTTACCAGCAATTACAATAGATACGCCAACAGGCAAAAAACTAGTGTGTAATAAATTAGAAAAGGACTAAGTTTTTGAAAACACTCTGTATTGGAAATCAAACAAGAGATACAGATGACAGAACAACACAATTAGCAACTGTCAACCATGGACTACTTACTGATAAAAATTATGTGCCTAGTGTTGATGGGCACTGGCATACTAGTTTGGCAGATATAGATTATAATAGTCTATTAAAACTTGCTACACGATTTGACACAGTGCATTTTTTTGATCAGCCACAGGAAGATGGTTCTAATATTGCTGCTAAAGTATATAAACTTTATCAAGAATTACTAGACAGCGTAGAGGTAACATGTGACAATCAAACAATGTTTGATATAGAAAAGTACTGGAAAGATTTGTTTAAAACAAATGAAAGCGTTTGTGTTTATCCTTTTATTATGGATGTACAGGAGAACGGTACAAGCACACTTTGCGGAATATCAGGCGTAACTGTTACTGATAAAGAACGTGAAACTATTAAAAAGAACATGCTTGCAGGTATTAAAAATAAACACTGTGATGCTTGCCATGCCCTTGAAGGAAAACCTGACGGTTTTGAAACCAGGACACTAAAGTACGGATTGGATAATAGTCCTAGAATCTTTGAAAGCAAGGATTGGATATCCAGACTTAAATTGCGTACAATTGAGGATCTTCCTAAAATAGATAGACCCTATATCTATGATGTACGACCTAGTAGTATGTGTAATATTGCGTGTAGAACATGTATACCTTATTATAGTACAACTATAGACAAGGAGTTTAAAAACTTAACCATGCCCGTTGGGCTAGAAAGAGTGACTTATCGACAAAGAGATAGTAAGTCAACATTTAATAATTTGCCCAAGGAACATTTAGAGGATTCCAGCACTGGGGTGTATGTTATGGGAGGCGAACCTTTAATTATGCCTGAGTTTATTAAATTTTTACGCGACTGTGTAGACCGTAAAACTACAGACTTTGATCTATCATTTAGTAGTAATGCAACTAAAATAAGTGAGCCGCTGTTAGATATACTGGATAACTTCAGTAAAGTAAACTTTAGTATGAGCTTAGACGGCATTGGTTGTGTAAATGATTATATTAGGTGGGGAAGCAATTTTGATAAATGTCTAGAGAATATTCACCGTGCGCAAGCACGAGGACATACTATAAGTTTTATAAGTGTTGTTAGTATATATAATATAATGTCTTTAGATAAAATAATGGAATTTTTTAGCACAGAATTTACTAGCAGTGTGGTGCAACTACAACCTGCAAATTTCCAAAACGGCATAATGAGTCCTTATCTTTATCCTGACAGTAGAGCAGTGCTACCAGTGCTAGAGCGTTGTAAGGAAACCAGTTGTTATAATAGTTACTCTCGTAATACTAGTACACTTATTGACAGTATACAGAGAAGTGCCTATTACGAGGTTTATCAAAATCATCCCCAAAGTGATAATAAGAAGCAAAGTTATAAATTATTTTTTAAATACAACGATATGCTGGATGCAAGTAGAAATAGTAAACTTGCAGATTATATCCCAGAACTTGAACAAGTGAGAAACTACTACAACTAAAGGAGAATCAAATGACTGAAAGCAAACAGGAATACGAACTAACAGAAGAAGAAACACAGCAGATCGATATGTTTAATAATAAACAACAAAAATATGAAGCACAGTTGGAATTTGATTTTGATACCTATGGCGGCGGCATAGAAAATTTCAAATAATACGTTGACATAATCTTCTTTTTAGCATATAATATATGAAACTAAAGGGAGAACGTGAATGGCAAAAGAAATCGAGTATGCAGTCCGAGAAGCATTTGAAATGAATCTTAGTACTGAACAGGGCATTAAGTTCATTATGCGTGTCTCAGATTGTAGTAGAGAAGTTGCAAAACAAGAAATGCAACAATATAATAGTGCCATGTCGGCACACTATGAGCACACAAATTTTGTAAGTTCATAAAATTATAGGACAGTTGGCTGAGCGGCTTAAGGCGGGGGATTACTAATCCCTTGAAGTTTTACGACTTCCGTGGGTTCGAATCCTACACTGTCCGCCAATCTTAAGGAGTATAGACTATGGAAGTACTAGCAATTATTGCTGCATTAGCAGCAGGCGCACATTATATCAACAAAGACGATGTACCAGATAATGTAGTTAACAGTTCGCAGACTACACAGGAAATTTCAAACTTTGGAACTAATGACACTAGTCTTGCACAGATTGACTGGAGCAAAGCAGGCAACTTTCGCGTAGGTGATTCAAGTGAGAATGGCGTACAGTGGGTTTTTATCACTAACTAATGTGGGCACTTTTCGGAGCAACCGGAGGCATTGGCAGCGCATGCTATAGAGAACTACTTGCACAGGGTGTGCAGGTAGTTGCCTTCGATCGTTCAGATTTAGACTTTACAGACACAGATGCAGTAAGCAGTTTTGATCTTACAGGATACACACATGTTCTAAATTGTACAGGTACTGGCAAAGGCACCTATCTCGGTTTTGTTAAAAATGATTGTAAAAATATATTAGAACAAATTACAGTAAATTATACTAGTAATCTACTACTTTTAAAAAATTTTGTAAATACTAACGCACAAGGACACTACGCTTGGATAGGTAGTGTATCAAGTGCAGACAACAGACCCTATCAAGGTGTGTATGGAAGTACAAAACTAGCCACTACTTTTGCAACAAAATTAATTGCAAAGGAAGTAACTGATCTTACAATTACTGAAGTCAAACTAGGATTAACTGAAACAAACTTTCGTTACAAAAACTATCTGGGTAGTAGAACAAATGCACAAGTAGCACAGGAATATTCTGATGCTGGTGCACTAGATGCAGACTATTGTGCTAGGTTAATAATTGCTGGAATAAGGCAACGTCTTACATTAATTGAAATTACAAAATGAAATGTTACCATGAATTACAGTGTGAAAATTTAAGCACAATACAGAATGAAACTCTGGATTATCTAAACACACGCTATGATCTTAGCGATCATAGCAGTTTAAAAACTGACCTATGGTTAAAACTGGATAGCAAAGATGTTATTCGTAGTGTCCCAAGCATGCTTAAATGGCTTCGCACATTAAAATTACTACCCAGAGAAGTAAGTGCAACCATTGTAAACACAATGGAAGGCGCAGCATTACATATAGATGAACTACCTATAATAGCAAAAATTAATATCCCAATACTTAACTATACAGATGTTGTAAATGAATGGTATAGTGTACCAGAAGATATTGTAGATGATTACAAAGACACTAATCATTTTGGTAGTACATATTATAATTTTCATTATTTAGATATTAACAAATGCACATTACTTGATAGTATTGTGCCCACAACACCTATAGTTTTTAATAGTCAAATTCCACACAGGGTTTTGCCACTTGCTAGTGCTACGTTTCCTCGTGTAATGTTAAGTGTTATGTTCCATAACGAGCCGCTGGATTATTTAAATGATTGAATCTATAGAACCAGCAATAGATCCCAAAAATCGTATGGACTTTTTAATTGATTGGGAACTAACACTAAAATGTAATTTAGATTGTAGTTACTGTACTGATAGTGCAGAAATGGATGGAGGGCATTGGACATTAGCAAAACATCCTCCTGTAGATGAATGTTTAAAGACAGTGGATTTTCTTTATAGATATACAGATTTATATATGCAGACTAAACAAAAGTTTAGTCGCCGTGCAGTGTTAAATGTGTATGGCGGTGAGAGTTTACTACATCCTAACATAGTAGAGATACTACAACATGCCAGGGACATGCACACATATGACTGGCCCTTGACAGTAACAACTACTACTAATGCTATTATTGGCGCAAGGCGTATGCGAGAGATTATTCCACTAATAGACAAGTTCACACTAAGTTATCACACTGACAGTTTGCCTAAACAAAAAGAATTGTTTAAAGAAAACGCATTAGAAATTAAAACACAGGGCCAATCATCTAAAATTATTATTATGATGACAAATGACTATAGCAAGTGGGACGAACTTACGGCTATGATACAATGGTGCAAAGACAACAAGATCGACTACCTTGCCAAACAGTTGGACAACAAACATCCAAGCAAAGTTTATAATTTAGCACAACTTGCTTGGTTTGCAAATGAATACAAACAAGATTTGGACTATGCAGATGGAACAAATTTAAGTGAAAAAGGCAGAGGATGCTGCGGCGGCAGAGGGCTATGCACAAATGATAACCTTAAGGATCGTAAAAATTGGATCCCCCGTGTCAACTTTGAAGGCTGGAGTTGTAGCGTAAATCATTATTTTCTTTTTGTAAAACAAAATGATGGTAGAATATTTGTTAATAAAGATTGCCGTATGAACTTTAACGGCAAAGTAGAACCAATAGGCACACTTCAAAATTCAGGTGTACTATTAGCAGAAACAAAACAAAGACTAAGTGCAAAAGAAATGCCATTAATGACTTGTGCAAAGACACGTTGTTTGTGTGGAATATGTGCGCCAAAGGCAAGCACACTTGAACATACAAAACAAATAATGAGCAAGCATACAGTTAATCAGGCTTGGCAAATTAATTAATAGTTAAAGACTATTAGTCTAACCGCCCTTAGAGCAATAAATAGGTGTGTTATGTTAACAATTACCCAAGAAGCAAAAGAATATTTAGACAAAGTGCGCAATGACGACTACGTTACACTCGGTGTAAAGGGAGGCGGCTGTAGCGGTTTTACTTATGTATGGGACTTTAAAAACAACTGGCCCGATGTAAACTGGAGCGAGCCCTATGATGATGCGCTTGTGCTAGATCCAATGGCAGAAATGTTTGTAGCAGGGTGTACCATTGATTACAAAAATGAACTAGGCGGTAGTTACTTAACAGTAATTAATCCAAATGCCACAGCCAGTTGCGGATGTGGAGAAAGTTTTGCAGTGTAATGGAAATTCTTTGGGCTATATATCTTACAGTATGCTGGGGTAGCGATTGCAGAATACAAGAAGTGCAACGCTTTGAACATGGTCCTATGGGCAATCCGCAAGAACAGTGTGAAATAATGCTTCCGCAGTATACACAAATACCTCAGGATGGGACACCAGACAGTGTTAAATGGCAGTGTCGTCCACTTAATTCTCAAAGCGCCTAAATTTTTTTGCTACTACTAGCATCCCAGCGTTTGTATTGGCGCAGTATAGCACTCTGACTTTGTGCAAACCGCTTACTATCACAATGGTTGCAGCAATGCGCACTACTACGCTTGTTTAATTTTTTACTTGTTCTAGTAAATAAACTTTCACATACATCACATCTTATATTGTACACTGTCTGTGTAGTGCTACACTGTTGTTGTACACCATTGCGTGTACGATAGTAAGTAGTTTTTATTTGCACAGTGTCCAAAATCATAAAAAATATTTAGCAAACGGCTAGGTAAACTAATTAATAAATACATAATAGAATTAGGAGTCCACACAAATGGCAAAACAAACAATTAACTTAGGCAGTAGCGCCAATGATGGTACAGGTGATCCATTACGCACAGCATTTGATAAGGTAAACGATAACTTCGACGAACTGTATCTTTACAGTACCGTTACAAGTACAAACAACATAACAATCACAGCAAATACTATTGCTACTGATAACACCAACGGTGATGTAATTGTAGATCCTAATGGCACTGGTCGTTTGATTTTAGCAACTGGTAGTGAACTACGTTTTACAGATCACGTTGACAATGCTATTGCATTTGTAGACGCACAAGGTGATGTAAAACTTTCTGCTAACCTAACATATGATGGTAGTGCAGCATTAGCAGTAACAGGATCTGTCACAGCAACAACTACTATGCAGGGTACTACAATTACAGCAACAACTGCTTTTGTTCCTGATGCTTCTGACGGAGCAGCACTTGGTACATCTGCACTACAGTTTAGTGACTTGTTCCTTGCTGATGCTGCAGTTATCGGCTTAGGTGATGACCAAGACGTGACAATCACACACGTTGCTGATAGTGGCATTACAATTAAATCTGCTGCTACTGCAGATGATAAACCACTTACAATCACACTGCAAACAGGTGAAACTGATATCGCTGCAAGTGATAAACTTGGTGTTATCAACTTCCAAGCACCTGACGAAGGCACAGGCACAGACGCTATCCTAGTTGCAGCAGGTATTGAAGCAGTATCAGAAGGTGACTTTAGTGCTAGTGCAAATGCAACAAAACTAAGTTTTAAAACTGCGGCTAGTGCTGCGGCTGCCGAAACAATGGCATTGTCCTCAGTAGGCTTACTTACACTTAATGGTTCAGGTGGTTCAATTGTACTGCCAGATGCTGGCACTATTGGTAGTGCTAGTGATACAAACGCAATTGGTATTTCAAGTGCTGGTGTTGTCAGTGTTACTGCAACAACTGCTTCAACAAACTCAACAACTGGTGCATTAACAGTTGCTGGTGGTGCTGGTATTGCTGCTGATCTTTCAGTAGGAGATGATCTTAGACTTATATCAGATGATGCTATTTTAAGTTTCGGTGCAAACAGTGAAATAACTTTGACTCATGACCATAATGTAGGACTAAAAATAAAACACACTGCCACTGGTGATGATAAACCAATTGTCCTTACACTACAAACCGGTGAAACAGATATGGCAGCAAACGATGTCATTGGTGCAATTAAATTCCAGGCACCAGATGAAGCAACAGGCACAGATGCAGTATTAGTAGCGGCTGCGATCCAGGCAGTATCAGAGGGCGACTTTAGTGCTAGTTCAAACGCAACTAAATTAGAATTTATGACAGGTGCTAGTGAGACTGCGGCTGCTAAGATGACACTAAGTTCAGCAGGTGACGTAGATATTACTGGTCGTTTACAACCAACTACATTTAGTAGTGGTATTGTAGTGCTTACAGCAACCACTACTATTACTGCTGCACTGCATGCTGGTAAAACACTAAACATGGCAGAAGTTGGCGGTAACGCACTGTGTACATTTACACTTCCTGCTGCTACTGGCACTGGTGACAAATATCGCTTCTACGTTGGTGTTGTTAACACAAGTAACTATGTTATTAAAGTTGCCAATGCAAGTGATACAATTGATGGTCAGGTAATAGTACAAAACGACACAACAGAAGGTGGCACTGCAAGTGTAATTGGCTGGAAAGCAACTGGTACAGATGATACAATCACACTAAACGGCACAACAACAGGCGGAGTGTCAATAGGTGATTATGTAGAACTAACTGATCTTATTGCAAACCAATATGTCGTAAGTGGCATGTTACAGGCAAGTGGAACAGAAGCAAGCCCATTTAGTGCAACAGTTAGTTAAGGAGTAGTTGATGTCTAAACAGACTATTAATGTAGGCACTAACCAAGATGACGGCACCGGAGATAATCTCCGTGCCGCATTTGTAAAAGTTAATGAAAACTTTACAGAAGTTTACACAGAACTAGGCGGAACTGCTCTTAGTAATATTCGCTTTAGTGGTAATACAATTACAACTGATAATACCAATGGGCACCTAATTCTTAATCCCAACGGTACAGGTGAATTACAACTAGAGGCAAGCACAACAGTTACAGGTGATTTAGAAGCATCAGGTAGTATTACTGGCACAAGTTTGCAAGTCAATGGTAACACAGATATCACAGGTACACTTACTGCAGCAACATTTAGTGCTACTTCTTTTACAACTGGCGCAGTTATAGTTACAGGCAACACTGATCTTGGTAATGCAACTTCTGATACAATAACTGCTACTGCACGTTTCGATAGTGATCTTGTGCCTAGCACAAACAATGCAAGAGATATTGGAAGCAGTAGCCTGCGTTGGAAAGATATTAATACTACAACAATAGATACAAGTGGTAACGCAACAATAGGCGGCAATTTAGATGTAACTGGTAATGTGACCATAGGCGGTAATATTACTATAGGGGATGCAGATACAGACAGTATTAACATTAACGCTGAACTTAACAATCATCTTATTCCTAATAGTGACAGTTTGTTTAATATTGGTAGTACAACTAAAAAATATCTAAACGTATTTGCTGACGTACTACACAGTGATCAAGCACAGATAGGTAATGTGCTAATTGCAAGTTCAACTATTACAACAGAAATAAGTAACCAAAATCTTACTCTTAAACCACAGGGCACAGGAGTTATAGACGTTGATGGGCAGTTGCGTGTAACAGGAACATTCCAAGTTAATGGTACACGAACAATTGACATGGGAGGCAACAGAGTACAAAGTGTTTCTCAACCAGTGGGCGCACAAGATGCTGCTACGAAGAAATATGTAGATGATCAAACTGCTGGAGTAACTACGTTTGTTATTTCCAGTGATGATAGTACAAGTCAAAGTATTACAAACAATGCTTTTATTGACTTCAATGGTAAGGGACTTGCTACTACATCACTTACAAAAACAAATGATGATGTTAGGATTCAAATTGATGTACCAGTACCAACACTTTCAACAGTTACAAGGGCAGAACATCCTGCAGTTTTAGTTGATGACTCTCGAGAAGGTAGTGACAACTTTGATATGGCAGAGGGTGAGACACCTTTCGAATCAAGTTTAGATGCATTTGGGATTGCTCTCGCTAAAATATATGATCACCAGAATCCAGTAGGTTCTGTAATTACAATAGACTTAGGCAGTGTAGCATAAAAATGATAAATACAGCAAGGCAAGGAGATAACAATGCCAACAGCGTTACAATTTAGAAGGGGTACTACAACCCAAAATAACTCTTTTACGGGTGCTCTAGGGGAAATCAGTGTAGATACCACACTAGATGTGTTGCGAGTTCATGACGGAGCAAGTGCTGGTGGTTTTGCAATGGTTTCTGAAACAGCAGCACAAACACTAACAAATAAAACACTGACTAGCCCTGTAATTAACACGGGTACTTTTGGTACATCTATTCTGCCAGTAAGTGCAGATGGTACATCCCTTGGTTCTGCAACAAAAGAATTCTCAGACTTATTTCTTGCGGACGCTGGTACAATTCAGTTTGGTAATGACCAAGAAGTTAGACTAGTTCATAATGCTGACAAAGGACTTATATTAAAACATACAGCAACAGCAGACGATAAGCCTATCATATTAACACTACAAACTGGTGAGACTGATATGGCTGCTAATGATGTTATGGGCAAAATTGAGTTTCAGGCGCCAGACGAGGGTACAGGTACAGATGCAATATTAGTTGCCGCTGCTATACAGGCAGTATCAGAAGGTGATTTTAGTGCTAGTTCAAATGCTACAAGATTAGAATTTCATACAGGTGCTAGTGAGGCGGCTTCATCTAAGATGACACTAAGTTCTGCTGGACTATTAACAGTTACAGACGATATAGTTTTTAAAGATGGCGGTACAATAGGTGTTACATCAGCCGTTGATGCTATGACAGTATCCTCTGCTGGTATTGTTACATTTAAAGATGATATACTTATTAAAGATGGTGGTACTATAGGTGCTGCTTCTGCTGCAACTGCAATTACAATAGCATCCACTGGTATTGTAACATTTGTAGACGACATATTAATTAAAGATAATGGAACCATTGGTAGTGCAACTGTTGCAAATGCAATTGCAATTGGTTCCGACGGTGATGTTACACTAACACAAGATCTAGAACTACAACATGATGGTGCAACAGTTAGTTTTGGTGCCAACGATGAGGTTGTTCTAACGCATAATCACGATAAAGGATTAATATTAAAACATACTGCTACTGCTGACGATAAACCAGTTATATTGACATTACAAACTGGCGAAACAGATATGGCAGCAAATGATGTTATGGGCAAAATTGAGTTTCAAGCACCAGATGAAGGTACAGGTACAGACGCAATACTTGTAGCGGCTGCTATCCAGGCAAGGTCAGAAGGTGACTTTAGTGCTAGTGCAAACGCTACGTCTCTTGACTTTATGACTGGGGCAAGTGAAGCGGCAGCAACTAAAATGTCATTAACTTCTGGCGGTGATGTTAACGTCCTTACAGATGGAGCAAGTATCTTCTTTGGCGCAAGTAGTGAGATCGAACTACGTCACGTTGCAGACGATGGTCTTATCCTCAAGCATGTTGGAACAGGTGACGGCAAAGAGCCAAGTTTAACATTCCAGGCTGGCGATAATGATATTGCTGCTAACGATCTATTAGGTAGTATTCAGTTCCAGGCTCCTGATGAAGGTGCTGGTACAGATGCGATTGTAGTAAGTGCTGCTATTGCTGCACAATCAGAAGGTGACTTTAGTGCTAGTGCAAATGCTACATCATTAATATTCCAAACTGGAGCAAGCGAAGTTGCAGCAACTAAAATGACACTAAGTTCAGCAGGAAACTTAGATGTTACTGGTGATATTACTGGATCAACTTTAAATGCTGATGGTGATACTTCAGCAGGTGATAACGCAGCAATTGGTTATACAAGCACTGAAGGACTTATCCTAACGGGACAGGGTTCAACCAATGACGTCACTGTTAAAAATGACGCAGACGCAGATGTAATTTCGATACCAACTGGTACAACTAATGTTACATTGGCAGGTGAACTTCTTGTAACTGGGCAAGTTACTACTGGCTTTGGCGAAACAGTATTTGACGCTCCTCCGTTTGTTCCAGGCTTCCAAGAAAATATTGGGGTATATGTTCTTGATAACCACACAATTTTTGATGAAGATAGAATTGCTAATATTGGTACAAATACTTTTATATGGGAAACAGACACAGATAACAGTAGTGCATTAACAGCCGCAGTTGGTACAGACTTACTTACAGGTGGATATACACTAGCAACTGGCGGAACTGACGGGCATCAAACTGCAATAGCAACAGCAGGCACACCTTTTACTTGTGCTTCAGGCAAACCATGGTGGATTAAAACAAGATTTAACCTTAATGACCATGACGGTGTAGAATTTTTCTTTGGTTTGACCGAAAGAGCCGCTGATGTAGATAGTTGGCATTTAACATCTGCAGGAGCAGGAACAGATCGTGTGGGCTTTGTAAAAGCAGCGCACGACAATGATGCAATAACTTTTGCCGCTGCTAAAAATGCTGGTGGTACAATTTCAACTGCACTGGATACTGCTCAAACATATGATGCAGACTTGAGTGTTGTTAGTTTAGGTATCCACTGGGATGGATCAAACATTAAGTTTTACGCAAATAAGGTTGCTACTACAGCAACTCCTGGCGATATGGCACTTGTACACACATATAATACTGCAGCAGGTATACCAGATGATTCTAATATGAGATTGTGTCTACTAGTCGAAACTGGCACAGGTGCAGTTAGCACTGCTCGTATTGAATATATTAAAGGTGCTTACACCAAATAATTCGGGGGGCAGCGTATAATACTTCCATAACAAGAGTAAGCGGCTTTAGGTCGCTTACTTTTTTTAATCAGTGTCGGATAAATACGTTATAATGAGGAGTATATAGTATGGCGGCTCCAGTATGGGTAACACCACCTGGTGATTTAGGTACAGTTGTAGAAGGTGAATTTTACCAAGTACAATTAGATGCAACTAATTCCACTAGATTTCAATATTTAAGTGGTGTGCTTCCTGTTGGCATTCGTGTTACAGAAAATGGTATACTTGAAGGCAATCCAAAAAACTATGATTATATTCAGGGTGTGCCCAAAGAAATTGCACAGGATGTTACTAGTAAATTTATTGTCAGGGCAGTTAGCACAGATGGTACAGTAGCAGACCGTGTATTTGAAATGACTGTCACAGGACAGGATGCACCTAGTATTGATAGTACTCCACTTCCTGAGTTAGGCACATACTTTGATGGAAGTTTTGTTGATACACAACTTACACTAACAGATCCAGATCCAGGCGACACACATACCTGGAGTTATCAGAGCGGCGAAATTCCTGACGGTGTAACAGTAAGTTCAACAGGACGTATTAGCGGATACATAGAACCTTTTCCGGATAATGATGGTAACCCTGGATTCGATGTAGTAAATTTTGATATGGTGCAGTGGGACTTTCGTACTAAAAGTGTAGACAAGACCTATGAATGGGTTGTACAAGTTACAGACAGCAAACAAGTTGATGTTAAGACTTATAGCCTATTTGGCGTTAGTAGAAATAGTGTAACTGCTGACAGTGATGCTGCAACTGCAGACTTAGACAAATCTAGTGTTACAGCAAGTCAACTTCTCGCACTAGAAGGCAGTGCAAGTCTTACAGCCGGTCTATATGAATTACTAGATGCAAGTCAAACTAGTTTGCGTACACCAGCATTACTTACTCCTAGTAGTGGTCTAGGTAGAATAAAACATAACAACAATTATAATTTTCAGTTTACAAGTAAAGACTTTGACGGAGATCCAGTTGAGTATATATTAGGCAGTGGCACACTTCCAACAGGACTTAGTCTTGATCCAACAAGTGGTTGGCTTTCAGGCACACTCCCTAGTTTTAGTGCAACAGAAACAACTTTTACTTTTACAATACAAGTTCGCAAGAAAAATAGCCCAGAATTTATTAGCAGTGGTACCTCATTTAGTATAATAATTCAAGGTGATGTGGATAGTACTGTAACATGGCCCAGTGATCAACTTAATATTAAGACAGGCGAACAGAGCCAATTAGATGTAATTGCAACAATTAGTGACGGCAGACCAGTACAGTATGAACTTAAAAGCGGATTACAAGCAATTGTAGCAGGCAACTTTGTAGTAGGTCAGACCTACACAATCATATCTGCAGGAACAACTGATTTTATTAGCATAGGTAGTGCAAATAATACAGTTGGAACTATTTTTACAGCAACAGATATAGGATCAGGCACAGGCACTGCAAGTTTGGGAACAAACAAACTACCCCAGGGTTTACGTTTAAATGAAGATGGTTTAATTGTAGGCAGAGTTAGTTTTGAAAACATGATGTTTGATACAGGAAGTGTCACGTTTGATAAAGAAGATCTTTACACCAACGAAACTACATTTGAAAGTGTTAATACATTTGTAGCAAGAGTGTTTAGTTCTGACGGTGTTGTTGATACATATAAAAAGTTTACAATAACAATTAATCCAGACACTAAAAAACCATATGAAAACTTATATGCCCGTAGTTTAAGCAGTGTGACACAAAGAAATATATACAACGCACTTATACAGAACAATGATGATATTCCACAGGAAGACGTCTACCGTGCAAGCGATTATGCATTTGGTATCCAAAGAGATATACGAACTCTAATAAGTGCAGGACTAAAACCAGTAACTGAAACCGACTATGTAGAAGCAATGGCGCAAAACTTTTACAATAACACACTACGTTTTGGTGAATTTAAAACAGCAAGAGCACTGAACACAGATGGCACAGTCAAGTATGAAATTGTATATATAGAACTAATTGATAACAAAATGGGTATCGATCCCACCAGTTTATTGTCAAGCAAACCTGCAATGGTTACAGATGTACGCAGTAGTGATGATGATTGGAGTAATCCTATTAACGTAAGTGATAGTTTGCCTATTATAAGTAGTGGCACAATACTAGCATCACAAGCAAATGATTATAATGTCTATCATAACAGTATTGAAAATATGCGTAGTAGACTTACAAGTCAAATAGGACATCAAGTATTAGAACGTGAAGTGTTACCAGACTGGATGCAAGACAAACAAGCAGATAATAGCGTACTAGGTTGGATACTTGCCGTTCCTGTAGTTTATTGCAAACCAGGCACCAGTGCAAAGATTACATACAGGTTAAATCAACGTGTAATTAGTGATGGCTACGATATTAAAACTATTAGTTTTGAAATAGATAGACTTATTTTAGATAATAACCTTAGCAAGCACTATAGTCCAACAGGCGGGAGTTATGTTGTAACAAAAGAAACAACTTTTGATGTGACTGCTACAACAACAACATTTGATGGTGATGGCACCCGTTTCTTTGCATTTATTGATACATACGCAGATAAGGATGAAGATGACATTTATCTCAAATTCCCACAAGTAGGACCTTTTAATAGGTTGCCCTACACTGAAAGATAAATAACATACAGTTTCCATAACCGGAGTTAAACATGGCAAGTAGCATAGTAACAACAAATATTGATACCGCGTATCCAGTAGCAGGTCAGGATAATGACAGCCAAGGATTTCGTGATAACTTTACAAATTTAAAAGCAGCAATAGATGTTGCTAAAACAGAGATCACTGATTTAGAAGCGAAAGCAGTTCTAAAGAGTGCGCTCTCAGGCGACAGTTTAAGTAACGATGGCGCCGGAGCGGTAATTGAAGACTTTGAAATGAAAGATATGAGCGAAACCCGTATTGCTAAAGGCACTACAAGTGGATCTCAGACTTTTGATTTTTCACAGGGTCCATATCAAACACTTACAACAAGTGGCAGTGTCACATTTGCATTTTCAAACTTTCCTGCAAGTGGAAAAGTAGGCACACTCCGCGTTGAAATTAATGTTGCAAGTGTTGCACATACTATCACACTTCCAAGTGCAGTGGACATTGGTCAAGATCAACTTATAGGCAGTAACGGTGCCCGTGTCATTACTCCAGATAGAACAGGTGTACATATTTTTGAATTTGTAACAGATGATGCAGGTTCAAGTATTGCTGTTATTGATTGTTTGCGCAACAACAGAGCAATTGAAGTACGCACAGCAACAGCCGTTGGGCAAGCAGGCGATAAAGCAGGCGACATTGCTGCAGATGCAACTAATCTTTATGTGTGTACAGCCTCATATGACGCTTCTACATTAATCTGGAAAAAACTAGTTCTACAAGCAATTTAATAGTTGACTAAACCTCTATAACATGTATAATATATAGATATTTAACAGAGGTATCTATGAACAAAATTGACTTAAACAAATATCAAGACTTCGTACAAGAAGTAACATCACAAGAATCTAACGATAGTGGCGAAATGGCTATGGCTATTAGCAAACTAGAAGAAAGTGGCGTAAACGTAAGTTTGCTGCTAACAGGTGCTGTTGGTATTAGTGCAGAAGGCGGCGAGTTTATGGAAATTGTAAAAAAGTGCATTTTTCAAGGAAAGCCACTTAGTGAAGAAACACAGTTTCATGCAAAGCGTGAACTCGGAGATATTATGTGGTACTGGATTAATAGTTGCCGCGCTCTTAACATTGATCCAAACGAAGTAATTGCAGAGAATGTACGCAAACTTGAAGCACGTTATCCAGGTGGTAGTTTCGATGCGTACTACAGTGAAAATAGGCAAGACGGTGACCTCTAAAGATCATTTAGTATGTGCAACATTTGCTTTTCTAATGACATTTAGCGCACACCTTGCACTAATTCCAAACTTTATATGGAGTATGTTAGGATTTTGGTTACTGTATCGTAATTGGGAAACATTTGATAGTTATTGTAAAAAACGCAGGGACGGAATGAAATGAACCATCCACTAACACCAGATCTGTCACAACTAAGCGACAGTGACCTAATGAAAAAACAAACTGAATTACAAAAGCGTATGATATACGGTCATCAAACTGGAAACAGTAATATGATTGGACAATTAGAGCTAATGCTTAATGATTATAGGGCAGAATCACAGCGTAGAGACTACAAACGCTATGAAGAAGCAAACGAAAACGCCGAATCTAAGGGCAAAAACTGGGACGATTTGATCGACATTTAAATGATAGAACTTAAAGAAACATTTTGTACTACAATGATAATCGAAGATGTTATTATTCCTAACACTTGGAATTTGCATGTACAACTGATTCCAAACACTAGTAAAAATAAACTTTACAACAAAGCAATGGAACGTGTACAATACTATATACAAGAGATTCTTGACAATAGTATATTTTTAGGCAGTCATAATCTTAAACTGTTAAGTGAGATTCCTTTTAAAGCACAGGTGCATGTATTTCCTGATGATCCATGGGATCATTTAATTGCAATGTGTTTATATACTAAGATTAATAGTATATGTGAAGAAGTATTCTATGTGGACAGTATTAGTATTAGTAGTCATCAGGCAAGAAGTGTAAGTCATAACTTTAGTGAAGCAGATGGCGGTAATGAAAACTTGCTGGAACTATTTGATGATGAACCTGATTTAGAACAGTATGTAAAGTATTGGTATAAACCAACACCGCAATTGTTTTTATTACATGAAGGACTTAAACTTGTAGATCATCCTTGGGAAGAAGTTGATTTGCAGTATGATGATAAGCCAAAAGAAGCAGATGTAATTAGTTTAAAAGATTTTAAAAAACCTCCTCCAAAGAGTGACAATGACGATATTGCTTGACAATTATAGTAGACAGATCCTAAGTGAAGATCAAGCGTGTGATATGCTGTATGCCAATCCTGCATTGGATGTAAGTAACCTATGTTTAGAAGATGTAGGTAAGTTCAATGGTGCAAGTAAAAAACTACATTTAAACACATTTGTAACACAATTAGATGAACTTGATATTGATGTACAAGAATACCATACTGCTAATAGACATAACTGGAGCATGCCAGAAAAATACAAGCAGTTAGATATTGCAGAATACTTACTTAACCTATGCAAAACAGATGCACAACTACAACGTGTAGGCAAAGAATTGTTGCTGTATCAAGAACGTGGAATGTTTGATTTGCTGTGCTTTCTTGTGTATATAGTAGACACAATGCGTAATGAAAATGTCGTATGGGGGGTAGGCAGAGGATCAAGTGTAGCAAGTTATGTGTTATATTTGATTGGTGTACACAAAATTGACAGTCTTTATTATGAATTAGATATTGCAGAATTCCTAAGGTAAGTATATAATAGGGGTATATAATGAAAACACTAGTACTAAAAAATGTTTGTAGTCCAACTTATTTGGCGACTATGAAAACAATGGCAGAAGATAGTCCTTATTGGGACTTTCGTTGGCCCAAAAATACGCCAAATATTGAAGATCGTTTTCCTAAACTAAGATTGATAAATCATAACCCAGTGCCAGAAAATGGGGTACTTGCAGGTATGGCTATTAGTTTGTTTGCATTAATGGACGAAAAAGAAGGTAACAATATTCTTGCTGATTATGATATAGTTAGTTGTCAGATTAGTATGAAAGATAAACATCGTCAAGATAACTTTCATACAGATTATGAAGGAGAAGATATTATTAAAGTACTAGGAATCCTGGATGCTTATTGGGATGTCAAAACAATGGGCGGGGACTTTAGTCACGATAATAAATTGTATCCTATGAACCCTGGCACGTTCGTTGTATTTGATCCACGCATCTTACATGCATGTAAAGAGATAACAACAGATAGAAAGCGTTTTGCGATCGACTACGCACTAAGGAGAATTGATAATGGCACCTAAAAGAGGTAAGACCTACAGAACAGCAAATGGAAAAAATATAGATTTTGGAGCAATGATTCTTGCTAATGAAACTGCGCCTGCACTTGGTAACATGAATGTTAATGCACGTGGTGATCAAATTGATGCAGCAGGAAATATTACTAAAAGTCGCGAAGATATTATGCGCGAATATCACAAACTTAATACAATGATCCCACAAGATGGTACAATCCGTGAGAGTAGTGCAGTTGAAGCAGACGATGATGATTGGAAAGACTGGGAAGCACCTAAACAAGCAGTTGATGGGCATAGTGATGTTCAAGAAACAAATGAAGTAGAAGTAGCAAGTGCAACTGGCGGTTTAGCCGCCGCTATAGCCGCAACAAAGGAGTAACTATGGTACACACAAGAGTAAATGGAAATTTCAAACCCCTGCGCGATGGCATTGCTGTAGCAGACATGAACTTTGGTGAAACACGCACAGAAAGTGGACTAATTATTGCAAGTGATGATGGCAAGGTCGGCGGAATACATCCGCGCTGGGCTGAAGTTACACACATTGGACCAGATCAAGAAGATGTAGCAATTGGACAATGGGTGCTTGTGGCACATGGTCGCTGGAGTCGTGGGTTTGAATTAAATGATGTAACTACCCGCACAGTAGATCCAAAAGATGTACTAGGAATACAGGACGAAGCACCTAGCAAAACAGTAATGGTACCAACAGCGGGGCATCAGACCCGTGCATACGAGGGCAAAGTTAGCGTTGGCAAACTGGAGGTATAAATGTCTTTCAAAGATCACACCCAAAGTGATGCAGAAGTATACAGAAAACAGATGTTAGCAACACAAGCAGAAAATGAGTTGTTAAGACACAATATAAAGGAACTGCAAGAACAGGTTTATACATTGTATAAACGTATTGCAAATTTAGTTGATGGTGATATGGAACGGCAAACATCTGATAGGGACTAGCCCTAAATGTGCTAGACGCAGCATTGTTGCATGGGGCGAACAAAACGGCTTTGTACAACTTGGTGATGCAGATGTAAAAAAGATTGAAGAAGCAACAGCAATTTATCTTGTTAGGAATCCTAACGGTAGATTGCCCAAGCAAATCCAAACTGTGACCAAGCGTTATGCAAGTGCGCAGGGCAAAGACCCTATGGCACAATGGTCAGATACAGAAGAACTATTGCGTGAAACACTTGAAGACGATCCTAAAGATTGGTATAATATTGATCCAGTACACTTACAAAAACAAACTGCAGCAAGTGAACGGTATAAAAAGATAGATTGGCAGTTTGTAAGTTTAGATAACTTTAGTACATGGGCAACTACAAACGATTATGAATCGTTTGAATTATTTGCAGAAAATGCAGATCCTGCATTAATTGCTCTAATCAATTTCTTTATTGAAGAATGTGGTGTAGAAGACCTTTATAAAGAGGATTTTGAATTATATGAAACTATCAGTAACAAGTGATAATCCATTACAAAACTTTTACCTAAAAGATCTTAGTAACAATACTTTTCAAATTCTATTAGACACAGAACAAAATATTCCACATGGCTGGTATGAACTATGTATAGAATATGTTGATACCAAAGTTGAAATCTCTGACATACAAATAAACGGAGACAGTATTAAACATATGATTTATACTGGGTATTGCACTGACAGTAATGGAACAGTGCATCAACCTGCTACTGCAGTATGGGACATGGGATGTGTTTTTAGCATATGGATACACACTGAGATTGGTGAAATGTACTCGCGTATATATGAATCAATACGCAATGGTGATTATGGACAAAATTTATTTGAAAATTATACACTTACTGTAGATAGACCTTTCATAACCACAGGCAACTGGCCCGAACGCATACGCAGTTTTTATGCAACTGCGCATGGCCCACAGTGGTGGTACAAAGAGGATATGGTGCCATGGCGTTACTGTGATTTGCCAGAGTATGATACAGACGAACTCTTGGCTGAAATATGGCCCATGATGGCATACCATGAAGAAAGATACAATGCTGGATATTGTATTAATCAAATTAAAGAATATGCAAGTGACTTGCCATTTATTGAACTAGATGATATTAGTAGTCCACTTGTAAGAGACTTTGTAAGCAGTGTTGGATATACAAGAGTGCTAGATATTTGTATACAAACACTCGCACCAGGCACCTACATTGATATACACAGAGATGACCATTATAAACGTGCTGCATATCCATATATGCGAGGTTGTAAAAAACTATACTGGGCATGCAAAGCCCATCAAGGTGTGTATTTCAAACAGGGCAGAGGCGGTATTCTACCGTTAGATAAACCATTATTATTAGATACAATTGAACATCCTCATGCAGTTATACATGAAGGTGACCAAGTTAGAACGAGTATATTGGTTTATGGCGAACTTTAAACATTTTGTAGCATGGTATAAATTACTACGCAAGCAGTATGGAATATTGACTTCCTTCAGTTGTGCGTTGTATAATTATAGACACTACGATATAGATGGAAATTATAAATGAAAGAATTATGGACTGAGAAGTATCGCCCTAGTACACTAACAGATTATGTGTTCCGCGATGATGCACAACGTAAACAAGTACAGGGCTGGGTAGATGCAAAAACTATTCCACACTTGCTGTTTAGTGGTGCTCCAGGCACAGGCAAGACTACACTTGCAAAAGTGCTTATTAACATGCTGGATATTGACGAGTATGACGTACTAGAGATCAATGCTAGTCGTGAGAACAGTGTTGAAAATGTGCGTGATAAGATTACTAACTTTGTACAAACTATGCCCTTTGGTGAGTTTAAGGTTGTACTACTTGACGAGGCAGATTATATAAGTCCAAATGGACAAGCGGCACTGCGCGGTGTTATGGAAACATATTCTAGTAGTTCGCGCTTTATTCTCACATGTAACTATCCAAACAAAGTTATCCCTGCACTACACAGTAGATGTCAAGGCTTTCATATTGAAAAAATAGATCACACAGAGTTTACTGCAAGGATTGCAACAGTGTGTGTTACTGAAGGTGTTGATATTGATATTGATACACTGGACAGTTATGTAAAAGCAACGTATCCTGACTTGCGCAAATGTTTGAACTTGTGCCAGATGAATACTATTGATGGCAAACTAGCAAAGCCCAATGAAGGTGACAGTGCAACAGCAGACTATAAACTAGCAGTAGTAGACTTGTTTAAGCAAGGCAAGATTATGGATGCTCGTAAGATGCTGTGTAGCCAAGTGCGTCCTGAGGAAATGGATGAACTGTTCCGTTGGATGTATGATAACTTGGAACTATGGGGCGAAACAGAAGAGCAAAAGGATGCTGCTATTCTTATTATTGCAAAAGGCTTACGCAACATTCCAATGGTAGCAGACCAAGAAATAAACTTGGCAGCAACGCTAGTAGAACTTACTAGCCTCTCTGTTTAGTCATAAAACGTGCCATAATACTACGACGCACATCACAGTCTACTGGATCGCAACTATGCCAACTATCTGCATCAACACGCATTAACCAACCACTGTTTTGCTTGAATGGAAAACGCTTTAATTGTTTGCCCTCGGAGTTATTCATGCTAGTACCCCAACCTTCTCCGCCACTACAATAAATGTATGTTTGCCATGCAAGATCAATTGTGTATAGATTTACGTGATTGCCAACAGCATATCCATGATAATCTTCCCAAACACCTGCAGTAACATAATCAGGTGTTGTTTCTAGACCTTCTAGTCCATATGCTGCACTGATAATATTTGGATTATCCATCATATTGTCATAATATTCTTTCCAAAACTCGTATCCGTCTGGTCTATTAGGTTGATATATTTTGCGATTTGGGCTTTGATCTGGTGCATTTTTACTAAAAGCCCACTGACATTGTCCTGCTTGGAAGTCGGGCCATTGTGCTAGTACTAATTCAAACAATTCGGGATGCAATATGTCCTCAATAAAAATATGCCAATATGGATCGTAGTCAACACTAGTAGAATTTAAACGTTCTATAGTGTAATCTTGATATTCTTTCCATTGTGAGGTTGACAGATGTTCCATATGTGCTATAGTATATATACAAGTTAACAACCAAGGACCAAAAACATGGATACATATGATCTTAAAACTATAATGATTTACGCTGTTTCTGCCCATTTTCAAAAAGGTGAGGCTTATGCAAACTATGGACAGGTAACTAATAAGCGAATTATACAAAGTCACTTAGGAGTTATTCCTACTATACAAACATTGTTTGTAGACCATATTACAAAAGAATGTGAGGACATTGCAGAAAATATTATCCAGTATTATAAAGGTCTTACGTTTAAAGCAATGGGTGCAAAGATTAATGACTTTGAACAAAAAGTTCTTGCTATTATACAGCGCGGGCAATGTGATCGTAAAGATATTGGTATTATTGCAAGTTTACCCAAAGCATATTTTCGCAGTGTAAAACGCGATGAAACAGATAATCGCATGCGTAAACTAAGCACTAATAGTGTGCATATAGGCACTGAAGGCAATAGTATTGAGGGACAGATTGATGTGCTTAACTGTAGTTTTATACAGAGTCTACAATGCCATGTTGTAAATGCTAACTTTGATGGATCACTTGTTTGTTTCTTTACTAAACATGACGCAGAAGTGTGGGGCGAAGGTTGTAAGATTACTGCAAAGATAAAACGTCATCAGGTAAGCAAGTTTCATGGTGGAAAAGAAACAGTACTAAACTATGTTAAAAAGGTTGACAACTCTTAATTTCATGTTATTATAAAGAGTAAGTTAAGTTTGATGAAAGAGATAGAATGAAAAAAACAATACTAGTAGACTGTGATGGTGTAGTTCTTAATTGGGAATATGCTTTTGATGTTTTTATGGAAGAGCATGGCTTTACCCGCGTAGAAGATGCAAATAAGATATATAACATCGGCGCTCGTTATGGTATTGATAAAGATCAAGGCAAGAAGTTAATTAAGATGTTTAACGAAAGTGCTGCTATTGGGTTCCTTCCTCCTCTAAGAGATGCAGTTGAATATGTAACAAAGATGGCAGACGAAGGTTGGACATTTATTGCAGTTACAAGCCTTAGCACAAACAAATATGCACAAAAGTTGCGTAAGCGTAACTTGGACAAACTGTTTGGTGAAGGCACATTTGAGACTGTTACATGTTTAGCAACAGGTGCTGACAAAGATAATGCACTTGCTAAGTACAAAGATAGCGGTATGTATTGGGTAGAAGATAAGCCTGATAACGCACTTGCTGGACAAAAGCAGGGACTAAAGCCTATCCTGGTAGAACATGGCTTTAACATGGACAACAAGGACTTTCCGCTCGCTAAGAACTGGAAAGAGATATACGAAATTGTACAGGGTTAGTGGATATTTCAAAGACCATAAAGTTGTCAGATACTTCGTTGACCAGTATGATGCAATAGAGTTTAAAGATATAGTGGATGCTCACTATCCAC
>Ga0181419_1000042_pt1 | contig 38476 bp, 69 predicted proteins | sample 42SPOviralmetaG_FD_130144 | JGI IMG/M metagenome (GOLD analysis project Ga0181419, IMG submission 130144) | Marine viral communities from the oligotrophic San Pedro Time Series (SPOT) site, San Pedro Channel, CA, USA - 42 SPOT_SRF_2013-04-24 | ecosystem: Environmental > Aquatic > Marine > Strait...
GATGCTGCAAACAATGATGCAGATGGTAAACTTGTAGCGTTGATGCGAGCAAGGACATACACAGACGATAGCAATGCAAGTGATGACTCAGGAGGAATTCTACAATTCGCAACAAAAGATGACGGGGGCGTTCTTGCTGAAAGACTGAAAATTAACGAGACTGGCGAAATACAGATTAAAGGTCAATATAACTCAAGTGGAAATAGTCAGTTTGCATTTAAAACAGTTTTTTACCAATTTGATATGGATAGTGGTGGAACACATTATTTACAAGTACCTTTGTACTCATCTTACTCAAGTTCAAACTCAAGTGGCTGGGCAGAGATGGACATAGCTTGGTTTCCAGATCACGCATCACATACACACTTACATAGTTATAAATTTATGTGGGGATCAGATCATACCAGAATTCTGAATCTAGGTGTAATTAGTGCAACAGCAAATGAAACTGGCTCTTCATACGGTCCTTACAATATTACAAGTAAATCTCAGCTTTTCAGACATCCAACTGCAGGAGAAAACAATATGACTTATTTATACATCAAAATGCAGGGATATCACGGAGTAAATAAACGTAGAGTTATAACACTTAGAGGAGTTGCAAGTGCAGATGCTAACATCGCCTCTATCGGTCCAGTGATCGACCATGGAAGCACAGAGCCAGTTGCCAATATGGTTTCTGTGAATGCTGAGATAGAGTCAGCTTAAAATTATGAAAGACAATACAAAACCAATAGGAAATGAAGAAAATGTAGTTACTCACCCTCTAGGAGAGGATGGAGAAATATAAAAACAATAAAAAACCCGCACTAAGCGGGTTTTTCGTTTAAGAAGTTACTACTTCTTCAGGGGGTGATTCTGGTTCTGCATTTACACTTTCCTTTAACCTAGAAGTATATGCTTCTTTTGAAAGCATTAATCTCTCAGTTACTATCTGTGCTTTCATCAACTCTTCTTCATTTAATTGAAGCCTACCTATTAAGGTTTTTGCCTCATCAGATAAATCTGAGATAATGTATTTTTGCCCGTCTAATTCCAAAATCGGTTCTTGATCTACTTGAGTACTCATTTAAATATATCCTGCCAATTTCCTGTCGTACTAGCTTTAGCATACTCTGTAGCACGGTTTTCAAAAAAGTTGGTATGCTCAACACCGTTAAGTATATAGTCGAGCCACGGAAGTGGATTTGTTCTTGCATTAAAAATTGTTTTCATGCCTATACCAAGTAACCTACGATCTGCAATGTAACGAATATATTCTTTTACATCACTTGCCTTTAGATCTGGTATATCTGCATTATCAAAACAGGTATCAATAAAATGATCCTCTAATTCTACAATCTTCTCTGCCGCACAATAAATTTCATACTTTAATTTATCAGTCCACAACTGTGGATTTTCTCGTATAAATTCTTTGAACAAACGACTCATACTTTCAACATGAAGTGTCTCATCTCGTACGCTCCATGTCACTATCTGTCCCATACCTTTCATAAGGTTGTGTCTTGGATAGTTTAATAAAATAGCAAAACTACTAAATAACTGTACGCCTTCTGTGAACGCGCTGTACACAGCCATTGTTTTCGCCATTTCATATGGAGTATCTATAGTAAAATTACTTAAATACTCGTGTTTTTCTTGCATAGCTTGTATTTCATGAAATAACTGATATTCATCATCTGAATACCCAAGTGTTTCAAGTAATAAAGAATATGCATCTTGATGTACTGCTTCCATATTTGCAAACGATGATAGCATCATTCGTACTTCTGGTTGCTTAAATGTTGGTAAATAGTGGTTTGCATATCCACCTGCAACATCTACATCCGCTTGCGTAAAAAACCTAAAGATATTAGTTAACAATAACTTATTATCTGGTGTTAGTTTTTCACGAAAATCTTTTAAATCATCTGCTAAATTTACTTCATCTGGAATCCAGTGCATCTGATTTTGTGTTTTATATGCTTCATAAGCCCATGCATAATTAAATGGCTTATAAAACTCTCTTTCTTCTAATAACATTTTATCCCTCGCAGGCTAAACAGCCTTCTTCGTCTTGATAATCAAAAATGTACTCTCTTAAGACTTTATCTGAGACTACATCTGCTCTTTTTAGTGCTTCACTTCTTAAGTAGTAAAGCGTTTTCATTCTTCTTCCCCATGCTCTCATATGAACATTGTGTAACTCTTGTTTTGAAACGTCTGATGGAAAAAATATGTTACAGCTTTGAGCTTGACATATAAACTCTTGCCTATCTGCGGCATGGTCTACAACCCATCTTTGGTCAAGTTCTACAGCAGTTTTAAACACATTCTTTTCCCATTCAGTTAAGCAATCTAAATGTTGAACACTACCACTATTCGTAATTATTGATTTCCATATTTCTTCAGTATTAAATCCTTTTTCTTCAAGTAGTTTTTCAAGAAATTTGTTTCTAAGTAACGAACTACCTGTTTTAGTTTTTTGAGTAAAAGCATTAGCCCTATAAGGCTCAATGCTAGGACTAGTATTCCCACAGATAATCCCACTGCTAGCATTAGGAGCGATAGCCAGTAGATGAGCGTTACGCACACCATAACCGATTCCGTCAGGGCATTCGCCCCTTTCCATTGCAAGCTCCTTGGTAGCACTAGTAGCTTTTTCTTTAATATGTCCAAAAGCTCGTAAGTTAAACCCTTTTGCCATAGGCGATTCAAAGGGGATATTATTTTTTTGTAAATACGCATGAAATCCCATTGCTCCTAGTCCAATACTGCGCTCTTGCTCTGCGCTATATTTTGCTTTATCAAGTGAATCTGGTGCATTTTCAATAAAATGTGTTAGAACATTATCTAAAAATCTTACTAAATCATTTATAAAATGAGGATGGTTATTCCATTCATCAAATTTTTCTAGATTTACACTTGATAAACAGCATACTGCTGTTCTGTCTTCATTTGTAGGTAGAGTTATCTCACTACATAAGTTACTTTGGTTTACTTTTAATCCAAGATTTTGTTGAAACTCTGGTAATGCTTCATTTACTGCATCTCCGAACATAATGTACGGTTCTCCTGTTTCTACTCTATTTTGAATTAATTTTACCCATAAAGTTTTTGCTGAAACTGTTTTCTTAACATCTCCACTATGTGGATCAATCAAATCCCAACTGTCATCAAAACCTTCTTCTCTTGTTGCTGTATCTATAAGTTGCATAAATGCATCTGGTATTATAACAGCATGATGAAGATTTATAGATTTTCTATTAATGTCTCCGCCTGTAGGCTTACGAACATCTAGAAACTCTTCTATCTCAGGGTGACTAATATCAATGTAAGCAGCATAACTGCCACGTCTTGTAACCCCTTGACTAAAAGCTAGCATTTCTGCATCTACAACTTTCATAAAAGGTATCACACCTGTACTCTCACTTCCATGAGATGTTTTAGATCCTACACTTCTTAAGTCTCCCCAATACCCTCCTATGCCTCCTCCAACCGAAGAAAGCCAAGCGTTTTCTGTGTAATGATCTGTAATTCCACCCCTGCTATCAGGGATATAATTTAAGAAACAACTAATCGGTAATCCTCTAGATGTTCCTCCGTTTGATAAGATAGGTGTTGAAAACATAAACCATAGCTTACTTGCATAGTCGTATATTCGTTGTGCCATTTCATCACTATCCGAATATGTACTAGCTGCTCTTGCAAATGCTTCTTGTGGAGATGTCTCTCCTTCTACCATATACCTATCTTCTAAAGTTTTTATACTAAAATCAGGAAGTGTATCATCCCGATCATAGTCTATTTTTATATTATGTGCCATTTTCTTTAAATATATGTTGACAATGAATTGTCGATTGTTACTGTATTATCACTACCAATGGCTTCTTCGCAATATGCAAGTAAATCCATTAGTTCCATGTTTGTAAGCAATAAGTCTATATTTTCATTCAGTGACTGCATATATTTATATCGACTACTGAATGGTGCTGCGTCATATATATCAAACGCACTTCCAAACTCTTTTACTAAACCTTCTGCTCGTTTCGGACCAATTTGTGGTATACCTGGAACATTGTCTCCAGAGTCTCCCGTCAAACATTTAATTGTAATATACTCTTCTATAGAGTAGTTATGTGTGTTACTCCAATTTTCATACGTTGTCTCTTTTCTGTTTATATAAGAAAAGCGAGATACGTGTGGACTAATAAGTAAATCCCAATCTCTATCAGTACTCATTAACCATATGTGGTCGATTCCATACTGTTCTCTATTTTGTACTACATAAGCTGCTATATCGTCAGCTTCTACTCCTTTGAAGCGCAGAACGCACCACCTCTTGTCCATAAGTGCAAGAGTGCGTTCCATTTCTTCTATGAATTTTCGAAAAGCTTCTGCCTCAGCAGGGGTTTGCTTTTCATATTTTTCTTTCCTGTTTCCTTTGTATTCAGGGTGTATACCCTGCCTAAAGGTACTGCTCCCCCAATCTGCGGCTATGACAATGCTACCACAGTTGTAAGAACTTGCAAGTGATTCTACAGTACGCATATAATCGTCTGCAAAATCCGTACGACCTTGATGCTTCCATCTAAATCCTAGATTAAGTGCATCAATAACTATTACTCTTTCACGAGGAGCTTCGCTCCCCATATCCATGAAACTCTTAGCCATTTATAAACCTCGGTTGTTCAAAGATTAGCCAATCCGTAGCTAAACAAACATAACAATCCAAGTGCTTTACATACATCCATCTGTCGACTTTCTGTGGCTCATCTTGTTGAGCGACATAAATTTTTGATCTATTATATTTAAAGAAAAGTACTGGCTTTTGGTCTCCTTTCTCAGCCTGTGATGTTGATTGCTCCCACCATTTTATAAACTGGTTAGATGTTGTACTAATTACTTTGTCAGTAAAATGATTATCTTTATAATTTTTTACTTCTATACAGTAATTGTTCTCTTTATTGGGTACAAACAAATCCCCTTTCATAAACTCGAGTGCGCCTGACATTGGTACTCTCTCAAAATCTAAATTCGTATGTGTTTTTAGTAAGTCTCTTACTTGACGCTCTCCTGTAGCGCCTTTCGCTCTTGGGTCTACCATTAGTCTTCCTCTTCTACGAATAGAATATCTTTCTCTGTTAATATTACATAAAAGTCATCATCGACTTTTAACTTTTTCTGTGCAGCGTGCCATTCAAAATACACTCTGTCTCCTATTTTTAATTCAAACGGAACTTTCACTCCAGTTCGAGTTAACTTTCCATAGTCGCCTAAACCGACTACTTCACCACTATTATCAAGTCTCCGCGATGAATCAGGGATAATTATCCCTCCACTCGTCTCTTTTGACTCAACTTTCCCGCGTTTTACAATTAAATTATCTTTAATTGGTTTAGGTACGCTATCTACTTCTATATAATCACTTTTTACTTGCGCCATATCTCTCCATTAAATAATCACTAAACTTACCTGTGTATTCCGTATATGTAAGGTCTACACCTCCAAAGTAGGTTCCATGTTCGTCACAGTAGTCTAGCCACATACGACGACAAAAACCTTCAAACTCATCTAAATCTGATGAGTGTATAAAATCTATTGTCTGTTTTGTTTTGTTCATTCTAAAGCATCTTCTCCTATTTCTTGCTGTCATTATTCCAATCTACTTATATTATCAGTCTTTAAGACTTCAATCTTGTCTAAAAGAGGGTGTGTCCAGCCATGTGATACTATATATGTATTCAAACCTTCTTCTCTCAATAGAACTTCTACTAGCTTTTCTCTTCCTTGTTCATCTAATACATTGATGACTTCATCAAGAAAAAGAACATTAATACGACTTTTCGATATACTACTCATCAATTTTCGTATAGCGATTAAAGTCGCTGTGTTAACTCGGGTCAATTCGCCACTACTGAGTGCAGTAATATCAATTATATTACCTTCATCTGTAACTTCTACATTCAACTTATCGTTTGTTACTACGAAGTTGATGCTAAATCTTCCGTCACTTAATTCTGCTAAATAGTCGTTTGCTAGATCTTCTAACTCTTTCACCATATTTTCAATCTTATATGCAATAAGACCGTTGGTAGAAAACGCTTTTTTAAGGACTTCTATATGTCCTGCGGTTTCTTCGACTTTAGATAATTTTTCCGTAATTTCTTCAAGTTCTTTTTCAAACTCTGCTGTTTGCTCAAGGATGACTTGAATCCTTGTGTTTTTCTTTGTTCTTTCTTCATTTTGCTCTGCTATTTCCTGTATCTGCGATTTGGCGTGAGTGATACTATCTTTCAATTCTTTTATCTTTATAGCCAAATCACCTCCATCTAATGTGTTGCTAGGTAAGTCATTGTTTATTCTAGAATGTAAATCTTCAAACTCTCGTTTCGTATTTACATACTCTTTATACTTTTGTTTCTCCTTTATCCTAGCTTGTATTTCTACGTCTAGTTCGCCTAGTCGGTTTCTGTGTTCTTCTACTTGTTCTTGTGCCTCTACTATCCATCTTTCAACAAAGTCTTCTGGAATAGACTGTTCACAAGTTGGGCAAGTGCCTTCTAAGTTTTTATACTTTTCTTCTTTCTTTTCCCACTCAGAAACATATCCGCCAAGTCTGCCTTTCTTAGAAATTAAGTCATCAAAAGACTCTGGCTCAGCTAACTTACTTTGTAATAACTTCATATTTAGCTGGGAAAATAGTTGCTTGTATGTATTATTTTCGTTAATTTTTTGATTTTTTTCTGCGATATTTTCAAAATCTATAGATAAAGAACGCAATTCATTCTCATCTGTTTCCGAATATTCTGGTAATTTTATCATTGGAAGTATGATACTATCACTCAATTTATTTTCATTTAACCATTTTACAATAGTTTTTGACTTTCCATCTAGTTCTGCAAGCTGCTGACCTGAAGTCCTTGCAAGCTCTCGAAAAACGTCATAGTAAGCGACATAATCTTCCAAGTTTAACAAGTCTATCAAAAACTTTTTTCTATTAGCGTCTGTTGCTGTTAAAAACTGCAAAGATGCATTTGTATTTTGATAAACAAGTTGGGTAAATGTTTTAAAGTCCAGACCCAATATCTGCTCGACTGTTTTATATGTGTTAGTTGCAGTATGACTACTAATATCTTCGTCACCTTCAAATAACTTAACTTTTATACTACCTCTACTTCTGCGTACATCTATCTCATAGTTTGTATCTTCTACAGCAAAAGTAAGGTTTATATTATATCCTGCATTTACAAATCTATTTTGTATATCTGCTTTTTTGATACCTTTACTATTCTTGTTGTATAAGGCTTCTTCGATAATAAGTGGAATGGAAGACTTGCCCATGCCATTGGTACCCACCAATTGAGTGAGAGTACTATTGTTAAGATTAATATTGTTGTCTTTTCCATAGCTAAAGCAGTTATCCCACTTCAGCGTTTTTAGAGTTATCATGAAATATTCCTAAAATGTTTGTTACTGTTTCTTCCTTTAATTCCAGAATATAACTTAGATATTCTGCTAGCTCGTCTTCCATAGACATATCTGCGTCTAATATAAGAGTTGCTTCTGTTTTTCTTTTGACTACTTTTTTATCTAGTAGTTCTGAGTTCTTTATAAGTGAAAGATCGGCGACATCCCCCTCTAGCTCATAGATCGTATAGTCGTATGTAGTTGGGATCATGGCGTTCGGGTCTGTCACCGTCTTTCGTATTAACTGGGGTAGTTTGAACTCTTTCCACTCCCACTCCCAACTATCTTCATCAATTAATAAATATCCTGTTTGCACTTTTGTTCTGTGAAACTGGGTAGACATCGGACTACCTGGATATACAATATTTAATTGAGTATTAGAGTGACTATGTAAATCTCCTGCAAACACAATCGGAAACTGTGCTAACTTATTCAAGTCTATTTCAGGAGATACATGAGGTGGTATAGAACCTCTCACATGAGTGAATAGAGGTTTTCTTATATCTAAGTCCAATACTGGATTCCATTTTCTATGTAAATAACAATACGGTAATATAGTGTATTGTTCTGTTACTGTTATTTCATCAATGACAGTAACTAAAGGGTTTAATCTTTGAGTCGCAGATTTTAATTGAGTAAAAAATGTTTTATTCTTTTTAGTAGCTTCGTGGTTTCCATCAAAAATAATTGTTGGAATTGTAACTCCACTAATAAAGTCGAAATATAACTCTAACTCAGGCATTGAAGGGAGTCTATCAAATAAGTCTCCCCCAATGATATGCAGATCAACATCTTTCTCAAGCTCTTTAATTTGATCAAAAAACTCACGATATCTGTTTGTAGCCCATTCTACGGGTACATTCTTTTGTCCTAGTTTTATATGCCAATCTGCTGTAAATAAAATCATGCTACGAAATCATCTCCTAGTTGCCAACTGCAACCTGTTAAACCGCCCGCTTGAAGTGCCGCAAGAGTTCTTTTTATCTCTTTTGCACTTCTGCCTGTATCTAATGCATTTATTGATACATGCTGCACTATATTATTCGGGTCTATAATATAGGTTGCTCTATAATGAACACCTTCTTCTTCACTTACTATTCCTAGTTCATAGCCTAAGGCCATGCCTGAATCTGCTGCAAGTGTGTGATCTATATCTCTGATAAGGTCACTATCTTGTTTCCAAGCAAGTTTGCAAAACTCATTGTCTCCACTCACTCCGATTATTTGAGCAGCACTTGATAGTTCATCAAAAGCTGCAATCTCTGTAGGACATATAAATGTAAAGTCTTTTGGATAAAAGTATACTATAGTCCACTCAGAATCAATATCGTTTTGAGTTATTGAGCCTAATGAATTATCGCTTTCGCAAGTGTTCATTTTAAACTCAGGAAACTCTTGTCCTACAACTACCATTTTTGTTCTCCATCTGAAAATTCAGAGGCAACTTCTGCATCAGGAGACTCATTGCTACCTGATCTAACTCTATCAAGAAGTTCTTTTTGAGCATCTGCGCTTGGTCTAGGAAGTACTTCATCCATAGACTTCAAGCCTTCTATCAACTCTTTTTCCGACTCATCTAATGCTCTAGTTTTACATCTAAGTACTTGTAGTTGGTACTCGACGTTGAAAGCCATTGGTCCAGTCTTAACTCTTTTAAAGTGAACGTCCCATCCTGTTTCAGGATCTGTAGGGTCGCCGAGGTCTTCAGCAGCAAGCATTACTTGCTCCAGTAGTTTTTTCTTTAAGTTGAGGACTTTGACTTGACTATCTTTTGGGTCAATACATTGTATTGCATATGACCAACCACATTTCATTTCTGGGTGGTAGTCTTTTACCCAATCTTTTTCTTTGTTGTCAAAAGATTCTGTAGAACGATTGAAGGAAAGACACTCCATAGGAATGTTCTTTGCGTTCTCACCTTTTATCCAATATACGTATCTAGGAAGGATATCTCCTACCATTCTTACGACGTTATCACCGTCTTGATATTGAAACTGATTTATGGAAGACTTTTTAGCCTTACCTTCTAATTGTGCAAATTTTAATGCCATTTTTATTTCTCCTTTTGTGACTTCTCATACTGAAAATAAACTTTATCATCTTCAACTTTGAGTAGCCTATTCATTTTAATTATGTTCTGCACGGCTTTGGGAAGCTGTGCTAGTTCTATAGTTAATTTATTTGTTGTTAAATATTCGTTATAACTTCTATAAGATGCTACGGCAATGTATTCAGCCCATTCTGAGTCAGAAGCAGACTTACGATGCTTGTAGATAAACTCAGGATTAAGTAAAAAACTGTCACCTGAATAATCTTTTCCGTAAAATTTAAATAGTCTGTCACGCTTGCTTGTAGGTGGGTACTCATAAGTAATGTACCACACTATAAGTAAGATGTCTGAAACCTTATTATTACTGTCTTTAGCGATCTTTTTCCAATTATATCGTATCATATATTATACTAAAAAATTCAACTCCTGTCAAGAAGTATTTTTTCATAGGTCATTTACCTCGTACCCTTGCTTCATGTAGTAGCCTCGTCTATTGTTCGCCTGTTTCCGTGCCGTTTTACCTACTAAATTTATATCCACTACAACAGGCTGGGACTTGTCCTCTTGTATTCTAATAATACGTCCTATTAGCTGAGTGAGTAGAGGTTCATTATTTACAGGAGTTGCCAAAACAAGACAACTTAAGCAATCAAGTGATACACCTTCTGAAAATATAGATTGTGTACCATATAAAATATTTTTATCATGCCAAAGTTGTTTCATCATCTCGGGGCGTTCTTCATGAGGTACATCTCCTGTAATTGATAGAGCCTCATCTCCGCTCAGTTTAGCACAAGTTTTTAGAAACTCTACTCGGTCTGAGACAACCAAAACTTTATGACCCTTAGCTGCATAGGCACTTGCTATCATAGCAACTGAATGAACATACTCCTCTTGATAAGAGAGGTGTGTTACTTTTGTTGCCCATGGGATATTCTGCCCATCCATAAATCTTACGTCTGAGGCTATGATATCCACTTTAGGGGTCATATAGTTTTCCTTTGGTGGCTTATGTACTGTCTGTCCAAAGTAATCTCTGAACACTACATGTTTACCATCTTTTCTTTCAATCGTACCTGAGAGTCCAATCTTATATCTTGCTTTATTTTTATCTACAATTTTAGCAAAAGTCGGACTGCTTACATGATGCATTTCATCTAGTATTACAGTTCCAAATTTATCGGAAATGTCAGAGACTCTACGGTATAGAGACTGAACACTACCGATTACGATAGGACTATCTATATTGAACTTACCACCACCTATGATGCCTGCTTCAATTCCAAAAACTTTTTGTGTTTCTGTTTGCCATTGCTTTAGTAGAGCTAAAGTATGTACAACAACTAAAGTTTTTTGACTTAAGTTTGACGCGATTGCTAAGGCAGTAAATGTCTTACCCCAGCTTACCCACGCGTTTATTATACAGCTTTCGTCTACTCTATCAAAAACTTCTTGCTGGCTTTGTCGTAACTCGAACTTAAATTTAGGAAATTCTATCCGTTTAGTTACTCTCTTATCAACTATCTCATAGTCTTTTGGAATTAAATCTTCTCTACCACTTGGTAACGTTATTAAATCTTTTCGAACAATCCCCATGTTCTTAATTGTTGTAGGGGGATCACGCGGGTCATAGTTAGGTATTGTGTATGTAAGTGTACTATCAATAGCTGACTGCTGACTTGGAGTCGCGTTCATATAGATTCTATTACTTAGTACTGCTTTCATATTTTTCGCCTTGTCGGATTTTTCTTTTGTTCAAGAAAGTCGTAGATAACCCATGGTAAACCGTTTAGGTATAGCACTTGTGCCCACGACTCGGTACTCTTTGGAGGACGTTTTTCTAGAAAAGAAAAGTTAATGTCTTTTAGCCAAATCGTAGATGATTGTTTATTATCTTCTACACTTCGAATCTTGTGACATATTAACTGTGTAAATGTTGATTTTTCATAATGAAAGTATCTTCCCGAAGTATCAACATAGTTTTTTCCTCTATGTTTTATTAGACCCACTATATTATCAATTTGAAACTTAAGTGGGAATAAATTTTTTAAAGGTGTCCTCAACCTTCTCTGCCCAATAGTATCCCCAGTTTGGTTTAAATCATCAAGCACTTGGTCTTCAATGAAGACTATGCCATCCTGTTCCCAGACATTGTCTGAGTTTAATACATAAACTGGGTACACTAAATCAAGCCTAACCATATAGTTTAGTATACTTACCAAAACTATAGTCTTCACCTACATCATAGTCACAGCCAACAGGAGCGCCATTTATATAAACGCCTCTATCCATCTGCACAAACTCTGTCAGTTTCTTACTATATGCGTCAATCTCATGATGTGGGCACTCGGCAAGAATAGAGTCATGTACTAAAGCGAAGATTCTACTTTTTAGTCCGTTTTCTTTTATATAGTTATTCATATCTATTGCGGCAAGCAAGTTCATATCTGATGATACGGATTGAACTAAGAAGTTTATACCACTTCTTACTTCATGACTTGCAATACCTTTATCAGCACTTCTCACATTTTCAAGTCTACGCTTTCTACCAAAAGTAGAGTATAAGTATGCGTTAGCTTCAATAAACTCTTTCTGTTCTTCTAACCAATGTTTTAATCTGCTGAACTGATCAAAGTATTGGCTAATAACTCTCTGCGCATCTTGCACCGAAAAGTTAGACCCTGAGTCTTTTGTTACTTGTTGTGATATCTTATTCGGCCCTGCTCCATACATAATACCGAAAGTAACAGCTTTAGCAGCTTGTCTCTCGAATGTATATAGCTCAGCAACTTCATCGACCTCACAGGGTAGTCTAAATACTAACTTTGCAATTGAACTATGAAAGTTACCACCAGACTTGAATACTTCACTTAGATTTTTATCACCAGATAGGGCAGCTGCTACATATACCTCTGCAGTTGTTAAATCCATTGCAACTATCTGATTACCTTCTTTTGCTTTGATGCAACCTTTGACAATCGGATTGTCACGAGGTATCTGTTGCATATTCAATTTACCACTTGAAGATAGCCTACCTGATGTTGTAGAATGTATATTAAAGTTTGTTCTTAATCTACTGTCTCTATCAAGTTGTGGTATAATTTTATCTAAATAAGTATTCTTAATCTTAGACTTCTGACGAATATCTAATATTAGATTAGGTACTGGGTGCTGCTCGGCAAGCTGTCCTAAGACTTCTGCATCAGTAGAGTTAGCGCCTGTACCTGTTAGTTTACCTGTAGGTTGTAGTCCAATTGCATCAAACAATAGACTACGTAATTGTACTGTACTATTTGGATTGAACTCTTTACCTTGAGCCTGCTCAAACATCTTTACTTCTTTAAAGCTGTAGAGCTTATCAATAGCTTCTTGTATTTCTTTCTCCATCAAGTTCTGTGCTTCTTCTAATCGTCTACGATCAAAAGGTACACCATTATCTTGACAGTCTTTTAAAAATAGCATACCAGGTACAAGAATATCCTTGTATACTTTTACTAGTTTGGGATTTTTATTAAGAGCTTCTAGCATAAGCTCATAGAGTTCAAAGGTAACTGCCGCATCCATTGCAGCATATACTTGCATCACATCAAATGGGATAGATTCCCAAGTGAATTGTGACTTTAGAACTCCGTTACGTTTACAATAATCAGCTATGTAATTATGTAAATCTTGTTCATAGTTTCCATACTTTGTATGTTTTAACGCTAACTGTTTTAATCCATGTGTGCCTGGATTCTCATTCAACATATAATGCATTAGCATTGTATCCTCTATACGAGGAAACTCAAAGTTAAAATGATATTCTAGCATTGCCAAGTCAAACTTTGCGTTGTGAAATACCGTTATCTTTTTGGTAAAGAGCTTCTGGAGTAAAACCTCCACTTCCTCGTCTACCACGTCTGTTAAAATGTATACTGCATGATCTCTGCAATAAGCGAGACTTAGTCCTAAAATGTGACCGTCTCTTGGATAGAGACCTGTGGTCTCTGTATCGCATGATATATAACTTGTTGGAGCGTTTAGCGCTTTGTTTATCCATTCAATTGCCTCTTCCTTGTTGTCAATTCCATAGAATGACTCTGTAGATATATCTACTGGTATTAATTCCCCACTAACATATCCTAAAATATTCTTTAGTGAGTCCTCCCAAGTTCTTCTTGCCTCTGGTCTAAAGGCGAGCATAGCAGGATTGATAACTGGGAGGAATTTATCGTCTATAAGTCTCCCACTATGCTCTGTAATTGATCTCTCAGGTGTGAATTGTTGTAATGCTTCACTTCCTACGAGAATGACCCAGTCGTACGCATCAAGATCAATCTCGATGTCTACGTCACGTTTTAAAACTTTTTTAATTTCTGGATTACTACACAGGTGAAAGTGATCGAATTCAAACTCATTGTTGAAATGTCTCACATAGTCTGTGCGGTTTGGTGCCTTATCTATTAAGGCTACTTTTATTTCTTTAGTCATATAAATACTCTTTTAATTTTCTTACTCTGTCTTCTGGCAATGCACCTGGGTCTAATCCATCAGGCATGCTTTCTATATTAGCCAAAAGCTCTACTTGTTCACATAAGTCTGCAACTTTTTCTGCAGCCTCTCTCCCTGCGGTGTCTCCATCAAATAGAATATCTACTTGACGTACACCTATAAACTTTAACATACTTAATTTGTATGTATCGATATTTTGTGTGCCAAAGCAACACATTGCATTTGTTAAACCTTTATCGTGAAGATTTAACGCATCAAAAATTCCTTCCACCAATATTACTCTGCCCATGATAGGCTTTGCATTAAAAGGAAATAAGGGCAGCTTAGACTTTGGGGGGTAGATTAAATACTTAGGTATTACTGTTCTATCCTGATGTCTGCCTATGAAGGCTCGTGTTGCGCCTGTAATATCTGTAACTGGAAATACAATTCTACCTATAAAATGTGAGTCATGGTGCGTAAAAGCGCCAAACTCAGCATAGGTTTTAGGTTTTATATCTCTAAAGTTACTGGTATAAGGCAACGCGTCGCTTGGTGTTAGCAGCCCTATGTTCTGCGCCCTTACCTCTTCTATCTTTTTCTTTATGTTATTTCTTTTAATCTCAAGGTGACTAACTGGGGCATCAAAGTACTTAAAGATATTTCCTTTGAAACCGCAGGCAAAACAGTTGAAGATTCCTGTAATTTTATCAATACGCATAGACGGATTACTATCATCATGCTCTGGGTTCAGGCATGCCACAACATAGTCCGCACCTTGATTGCGGTATACTATTTTATGTTTATGTAATATTTCGTCTACGTTCATATACTATTATAAATTATTCTAAATATCGGAAAAAATAATACTGCAACTAATATAAATGCAGTAAGTGTTTCCAAAAACGATATCAGTCCTCTGTCAACTTCTGTTTCGACTTCATCTCTTCGTTCAGTTTCCATTTTAGCTTTTCTCCTAAATCTTCGTAGTATGTCATGTCGACCCCCGTTACCGTTTTGTCGGCATCATAATACAAACTTTTAAATACAAGCTCCCATAATTGAAATGTAATAGCTATGATACGATCTCTTTCTTCGACATCGCCCCATAGATAGTACAAGTTGTGATAAGGCTTAGAGAACATCATTATGTTAATATCAATGTCAAAGTCCTTATCTGTTTTTCTAATTTCGTGGATAGCTCTTATGCGCTGTCCACCTGCAATAGGCCAGTAAGTGCTAAGGCATAGTACTGGATTATGCATACCTTCTGTAATCAAACTTTCCATAAGAGGTTCGTTTACAGGTATATTTTCTATATTGCCAGCAATCACATCTTTACTAAGTAGTTCTGAAGCTTTCATAGTAACCCACTCATGTAGTGGTAATGCTATTAGATTTGCTGACTGTTTTCCTATTCTATCACTTGCCATTATAACTCCTGTACATCTTCTCCTGAAGACATTTCTTTCTTTAGTGCATCTTTTTGTTTAGGTGTCATTGCAGATTGAGGTCCAATCTTTAATGTGTCCCACTCGATTTGAGACGAGAAGTCCTCGATCGGACCGTTTCTCATCTTCTTACACTCAAACGTCATGCAGTTATCACCTGGCTCCCAAGTCTCTAAAGAGTAAGCAGCATCTGCGGCATCTAAGATACCTTTTGCAAATCTTGCTTCTCCAGTAGCGTCAACCTGATAAGGACTTACATATAGACACTTATGTTCTTGAGCATACTGTTTCAAAGTTTTACTAACTTCTATCTGCTCTGTCCAATCATATTGTCCGCCTTTACTTGGAAGCGAGGATCGTTTCACTTGGTTGATATAGTCTACAATTACAACTCCAATGTCTAAATAGTTCATTCGAACTTCTACTTCCGCTTTAATTTTAGCTAAAGTAAGGGCTGGGTCATATACTATATCTAGTTGTCTATCTAGTCGCAGAGGGAGTTTGATCAAAGTTTCTTGAAACTTATCATAGTCTCCATGAGTATAAAAGTCATTCAGAATATTGGTACTACCTTCGTATCTACTTGCGTTCCACTCTGCGAGTTTATTAAACTCTTTTGCAGTTAGCATACGATTCCTAAGTCTCTCGAGAGGAATACCTGTAGCTATAGACGCCATTCTTCTGAATGTTTGATCTTTTGTCATTTCTATTGTAAAGAAAAGACTACTCTTACCAGCATCATACTGGTTCACTGCTATGTTTGCACATACGAGAGACTTACCACTACCTCTACGTCCGCCAATTAGTACTAAGTCAGTTTTTGCAAAGTGATTCTTCGCATCATATTCTGTATTTAGCCCAAGTGGTATGTAGTTTTTCAACTGCTCTTCTGTCTCTAAAGGATTGATTTTCTGCATATTGATTTCTTCCGAGTCTTCTATCTCAACTTTATTTCGCATATCTACTGATATATCTTCTAAAGCAAGAATATGCTCTTCTGCGCTAGACATAGCCACAGAAGTATCCACATACTTATCTAATTTATTTAAGATTTCGCCATGTGTATATTCGTTTTTTAGGTATTCAAGAAGATGTGGTGCTTCTGAGTCCACGTCAAGAGTTTCTATTGCAAAGATCTTCTCTTTGATAGACTGGTCTCTGAGACTTAGTTTTAAGTCATCAAACGTGGGTAGAGATTTGAAAGTCGAGAAGTGTGTTTCAACGGCTCGAAAGATTGGTTGGTATTCTGTTGGTAAATAATGAGGTTCAAGAGCGCCCCAGGTTTCCATGTCCTGTTCGACAATTATCTTATTAATAAGTGCTGAACTTATATTCATTATTCTCCCAAATTTATGTGCAAAAGAAAGCGTGGTCAAGTTGCCTTAACCACGCCTCTAGGATGAAAAGATTAGCTGGATGCTTTTTCTTTTCTTGCCGCACCATCATAGTCTGCGCACGCAAGACCTCTTCTGGTTAGCATTGTTTTCACACCTCTGACAGTTTTGCCGATTTCCTCAGCAATCTGATCAACTGTGTGATCCGAGATATCCCCTAGCGCAGTAAGTGCATCTACTTTAGAAGCAGCTGTACTTTCTCTCTGCGAAGGAATAGCGTCTATCTCACCTGTTCTCAGGAAAGAAAGAGCTTTACCTCTGATTGAATTGACGGGCTTGCCAAGAGCATCAGCGATGTCTTCAACAAACGCACCGTCACCTACCATTGTTAAGAAGGTAGCTTCTTCAGATTCAGAATAAGTTCTGACTGAAGCAGGCTTCTCAGTAGGTTTAACATGATCAGTCAATTCCATAGAAAGGATCTTTCCTTGAATTGACTTAGCGCCATATTTTCCGCCTTCAAAGGCGTTTGCAATGTCTGCATATGTGTAGTTACCAGAGTTATCTGATACAAATGCTGATAAAGTTGCTTCCTCCTGTTCAGTAAATGTTCTAGTAGAAACTGAAGATGCGAGTTCAACCTCGAATCCCATTTTCCTTAACTTAGAACTAACTGATCTAGGAGATGTTTCAAGCTGGTCAGCTGCTTCTGCAACTGTTGCTTGAGATACGGGTGATTCCCCGCCTACGAACTCTGTTAATTCTTGAGTTCGTTCTTCTGTCCACTTAGGTACTGCCATTATTTTCTCCAATTAGCTGTTTTATATTTGTTACTATTTTTATTCCTTTTGATTCTGCTGACTTTGTCTTACTTGAGGCTGTGCCACTTTCATTAATTAGGATGGTTACATCTTTTGTTAAAGTATCTTTTACTCGATATCCATATCTCTCTAATTCTTTCTTTGCGTCTGCTTTCGTTTTATATGAAGTCAAGCGTCCCGAGATACAAACTACTTCGTTTATATCTACGACTGGTACTCCTTCGAAAATATCTGCTTTCCATGTGAAAGGTAAGTCTTTGTATCCGTTTTTGTATGCTGTTTCATACCAACTACAGATATTAGTTGTAACTTTTGGACCTAACCCCGCTTCACTACATCTCTTCTCGGTTAATTCATCAATGTGACTAATCGTATTGCATAATTTTTGAGAAGCTGTAGATCCAAAAAGTGGTATGGCAAAGGCTGGTAGTAACTCTTGAAGATTAGCATTTTTACTTAATTCGATTTCATTTACTAACTTCGTTGCTAGTTTCTCTGAACCTAGCCTTTCCTCTATAAACTCGGGTGTCAACAGGTATATATCTTCTATATACTGTAAATCAAGTTTTTCTATGGTCTTTGTTCCAAGACCTTTGATTCTAAGAGTTTTAGCAAAACCTTCTACAATCTTTGAATTCTTTGCTGGGCAACTTGGGTTGTTGCAATAAAGCTGATCATTTATCAACTTTAATGATGTGCCACACGAAGGGCATACATCAGGAATTTCTATTGCTTGTTGTTTCATCTACTCTTTTTATCAATTATTATATTATACTAAATCTGACATCAAATGTCAAGATTTATTTTTCTGCAAGTCCTACAATTCTAGGAATTATTTCTCCTGACCTGATAACCTCTACCTTACAACCTATGTAAAGTCCGAGTGCTTCAATGTAAGACTTATTGTGTAGCGTTGCTCTACTAACTGTAGCCTCTCCTATTACACAAGGTTCTAGAATAGCTACTGGCGAGACCACTCCTGACTTTCCTACTTGCCATACGACATCTAGCAAAGTTGTGATAACACCTTCTTTCTGTTCTTTTAATGCAAATGCCCCTCTTGGGTGGTGAGCTGTATAACCCAGACTTTTAAATTGTTGGTTGTCATTGACTCTCCATACTGTACCATCGTGAGGAAATTGCGATAATCCCTCCTTCATTACAGTACTGAATCCATGACGATCTAATAAGTCCATGTCTCCTGTCCACTTCTGCATAGGGCTAGGCTCTATACCATACGCTACAAAAAACAAGTCTCGGGAGAGAAACTCGGGAATATCTTTCAGGTTTAAAGCACCTGCAGCATAATTTCTCGAATTGGGTACGGATTTGGGAGCAACTACCTCCCCCGTGACTTGAAAAAGCTTAGACGTAATGTCTATCTTTTTAGGTATATTATTCCATGCAAGGAACTTATCTGTAATATCCAACCCTGTCTTCCCATCTCCTCGAGTAAGAACTTGTGAAAGCTCTCCCTCTACATACAGTAATGATACTGCTGATCCGTCTAATTTAGGTGTGACTACTACGTCCCCGTATGGAAGGGGATTTTTATCGTCCCCTTTAAAAACTTTCTGAAGTGAATACATAGGAAAAGCGTGTGGTGTTCTACCGCTAGGTGAACCAACTTTGGCATACTGAGCAATTTGTGCTAGTCTATCGAACTCTTCGTCTGATAGTGTTGGTATGCCTGCGTAGTAACCTTCGCTCGCTTTATCTAGTAACTTCGTTAAATTTTCCATTTATATATTATATCAAAATACAACTTCCAAGTCAAGAATTATTTTCCGATATGTTCTAAATCTTCGATAGGAACTACCTGATAGCTACCTTTGTTGTAAGGTATCGCTACTGTGTACTTGCGTTTGGCTTCTTCTTTGTAAGAATCGTCCTCGAGTACACAAGGTGATAGTTTGTCGCCTTCCCAAGAAGGGTACTTCTCGGTATGTGCATTCATTGCCTCCATGCGAATTCGTGCATGTAAGGATATCTTTGCTTTAGTTTGCGGTCTGCGTATAGCTTTCTTCGACTTGCGTGGAAGTGGCTTACGTTTCTTTCCTTTAAAACTGTATCTCATGTTTCCATATATTATTGCCATTTGTATATTATGAAGGCAATAGCTTGATAAATCAAGAAGTATTTGCGGTTTGGCGTCAAGAATAAGAATCTTCTATAACGTCTTTAAAGTATTTATATACTTCTGTTTTGTTCTCTGTTAGTGAGAGTAGTTCTACTAATCCAGCGAACATTTCTCTTGAGTTTGTCATGTCTAATGGCATTGAAACTCCCTGTTTCGTAGCTTGCCATTCACCTTCAAAATCTAAATAGTATTTTCGAAAGTGTAAATATTCCTTTCCGTAGAATGTATTGACTACTAAGCGTATTTGCTCGTAGCCGTCCTCACTTTCGTGAATGATACGAGAATAAAATTCTGGTTCCTGAAATAAATCTACCATCGTGTGTTCCTCAATATACTTGATAAAGGGGTAATATTTGTCACATTGGCAGGTCTCAGCAAGCGATAAGAATCAGTGTCCCAGCACCATAAAAGAACTGTGTCTTTTGTCGGTCGGGCTCTGTTACGCTTTTGCTGTATGTAGGGGGTTGTAAAATCTAAAGTACAGACATTGTACTTTAACTTGCGAGAATTGGTGCTTCTATAGGTAATGATTGCATCACCACAGTCGGTCACCTTGTTTATAAATTCGTCTCTTTTCACGAGTGATTCCTTTGTTTTGTTTATAAGAAACCACGCTACCGAGTATGTTTAATTCAAGAAATATGCTAAAAATTTTGAATGTAAAAATGCTAGGAGCACCTTGTCATACTCCTAGCATCCTCAGGTGGGTTAACCGTTTACTGCGTTAATAACTCCAGCTAGATATTGTGCTGCTTTACCTGAAAGCTTTGTTATAATATCCATGTCGGGTTCTTGACCTGCGTCTGTAATAGCAGCGGAAAGCTCTTGATGCATAGCATCTTTACTTACTCTACCACCACCAGTACTGCCGCCTGATGAACTACCTGCTGAAGGATTCTTTTTAACATATACGCCAGCCCTTGTTAAGATCATTCTGACTCCATTTGGGCTCTCGCCTAATTCCTCAGCTATGTCTTTCACTACTTCCATACTTGTTTCTGGAGTAGGTTCTGCTTCTGTATATAATTTAACCGCTTGTTCTTTTGATTCGTCTGTCCAAGCCATTCTTCGTCTCCGTTTTGTACCTCTAAAGCCAGGGTAAGACCCTGTTGCTTCGAGTTGTTGTTGATAAAATCTGTCTCCCATATTTATATTATAGAAGACATTTCTAATAAAGTCAAGAGATATTTAGTGTGATGCTCTCCAAAGTGCATCTTCTGCCCTATCGTCTGTCCATTTTTCTCCACAGTCTTTGCAAGTCATAACGGGTACGACTATAGCTATAGGTCTAGTGTCGACATCGTATTGAACGATATCAGCTCTCTGATTTATATTGAGACTGTTGCAATTTGGACAGTTCATGATTCTCCTTCATTAGTTGTTCTACTTTCTGATACAGACTATAAACTTTGCGATTGAGTTCTCTAATTTCTCTCTCGTACTCATTTCTGGGTGTGCCGTGTTTATTGTCAGTATTTTCATTCATATTTTCTATTATACTAAATTACGAACCAAAAGTCAAGAAGTATTTTTCTTATGGTTAGCTTCCTACTTGATTCCCATTGTATAATTTAGTTTCTCCTCTGCTGTAGCTGCTATCCCGATTTGTTCATCCAGGGCGGCTATTACATCTGAGTGTTCACCTATACCTACAGGGTGCTGTAGATATATTTCTATATTAGCATTTGCGGCTGCTATATCACCTTCGTACTTCTTAATGAGTGCGTTTTTTATTCTATCTTTCATTAGTCTTTTCCTAGTATAGAGCGTACAAATGCTTTTGTAAACTCTTCCGTGTTTAATATTATTATAAGTAATGCAGGTGCGAATACAACTGAAAAACCAAAGCACAAAAACAAGTAAAGTCCTCGTTTCTGACAAACAATGTTATTCGGATCAAGCATTTTAGCTGCCTCAAAGGCAGGATACCATACTGTGATCATTGTTGTAAAAGCTCCTGAAAAAGCAAATAATAAATAGAAATATAAAAAATCCATCTATTCTCCTTTTCATCACTCGAACGTTACTCCATATTCTTTTAAGTGCTCGAGACTTCCTAGACGATATGCAAGTGTATGGCTATTGAAACCTAGTTTCTTTCTACCAGTCCACCAACCTAAAGTCTTGATTGATTCATCATAGCTATGTAAGTTATAGTTATATACAGCATACATTTTTGCTCCATATTTCTTTTCGTAATTCAAAGTTTTAATTCCAGGCATGGAATCTTGGTACTCTAAAGTCCACTCTCTTCCTATAACACATGGCATATGATATTGAGAGTTCCAAGCTATTTCTCCTTCTTGAAACTCCTCCTTTATACAAACATCAGGAAGTAAAACTTCCGATGCTTTCTCTTCTCCTACAGGTCGTCTAGGTACTCCAACTCTATCAATAATTCCCTTGACAAAAGCTGCTGACCTGTATAATGTTTTTGCAATATCTGTGATGCTATCTCCTTCGATATAATCTGTAATTGCTTGTTTGATCTCATGCTCTGCGGCTGGTTTGCCTTTATTTCTAGCTTTCCTACTAGCTATTCTGGTTTGCTCTGCATGAAACTCTTCTAATATATTGTTAAGTCTAGTCGTATTGTAACTAATTCTTAACATTTCGCAAGCTACTTTCTTTGTAGCTCCTTCCTCTAACGCTGCGATAACTCTTTTAATGTTCGCAGGACTTAAATCCTCATGACTTCTTGCTCTAATTCCTCTTTTTGCCATACTAATCCATATCTAATTGTAGTTGATTCTCATACTCGACAAAGTCAGCTTCTTCTTTCTTATCTAACATACCGAGCAATATTACTGCATAGTGAATGATTTTGTATAGGTCTGCGTCATTTCTGCCATCTTTTTTGCCGTATCTCTGTGCATACTTAATTATGTTACCTATACAGAACCCTTCGCCATGATCTGCGTCAAAAATTATTTCTGTAGTTTGAATGTTACCTTTACTGTAATGCTGTTCGTATGTAATATCTATATACCCTTTTACTACTTCTAGTATATGATCCTCATTAAACTTATACTTAATTTTCTCTTCTTGCACTTTTTCTCTCCTTGTATTCTTCATACTTTTCAAGACACCAGTCTCGAGTGTCATAATACTTGTCAGTTTGTGTAATGATAGTAAATAAAAGTACCCAAACTATTGCACTAAATACATATTTACCTATAGTTACAGGTAATAAAAATATTTCCATTTAGTTTTCCTCCAGCCAATCACAGACTTTAGATTCTATCCACTCATCCGCTGGACACCCATCTAACTCGTCTCGTTCTTCTGACCAATCAAAGTCATCTGGAAGTTCCTCGATATCTAAAGCGGTATGTAACCACTCGGATATTTCATCGCCTTCTAACTCTTCTACATCAGCTAAACCATCTTCAACATGTGCAGTTCCAATAAAGTTTCTAAACTCATCCTCATAGGAAAGTTTAATTTTTACTTCGCTATCAAACTGTACTAAGTGCTCGGATAAGTACTCTACAAATTTAATTGGTGGTGACCATGCAGAATAACCTGAGAAGTATTCTTCTCCGATATCATCTATGTTACACCACTTTGCACCAACGTTGTTTACGTAGTACTCCCATGAGTTTTCTAAATAGTCATCTTCATCATAAGTTCCGACAGGCATAAACCCAAGTTTATCTAGATCTATAACTACATCATGATAATGGTTTACTCCCTCCGAATCTGTATAGAATAAAGACTTCTCTGTTTTCATAGCGTCTTTAAATGCGTCTATACATTCTTGATTTCCTGTTATAGACGCTCCAAAATATACATGATTTGCCATTATATATCTCCTCTTTCTTTATCTATAGCTATCTGTTCTGCGATCTCTACACCAAATAATTGTTTATCTTCTCTCCAAGCTTCTACTTCTGCAAAGGCTTGTCTATGGTGCGCAGGTATTTTTCTTTTCTCCATTATATATCCCCTTCTTGTCTAAATTCTGATTTTGCTACTTCGAAGCCGTTGGGGTATCTGGCTTCTAGTTTTGTGATGTTCTCTTCCATCACTTCTTGTGGTGTATAGCCTAGTGCTGTACAACCCTGTACCCAATACCAAAGGACATCTCCTAACTCACGTTTGAGATGAAACCTTTCATCGGGTGTGTATTCTTTCCCCTGAAAGATAATCTTTTTGATTATCTCTGAGAACTCTCCTGATTCAGCTTGCATACCTATAGATGCAGTTAGTAACTGCGAAAATTCTACGGGCTTGTGTGCCTGAGTGTGTTCTCTTAATTCTAATAAACGATCTGTAAGTTCTCTAGTATCTAAACTTTGTGTAGATGTAGTACTAAGTACAAACTTACCATACTCGTCAAATGTTGCTTTTTCCATTAATGTAATTTTCTCCTTCCTTTCCAATACTTATCCAACCACGCATCTATTTGTTCTTTAGTATGTGTAGGTGGAAAGCATACTGTTATTCTCATTGGTTTATCTTGTAATACGATTCTCATAATCTGCTAACTCCTCATCCCACCAAACTGGCTTGTCTCTTCCTTTCCAGCTAGCAAATGTTGCCTTGTCAAAGTGGTAGAAGTCGCGATACGATTGTATCGGGTCATCGGACTTAAGATCATCTGGCATTGCCATAGCAAAGGGTGTAAGCCCGATTCGTGGTATATGTCTAAGGTCGGGTAACCGAAGTACCACCTCTTGCACAGACTTGTGGGTCTTTCCATATCTATACCCATACTCGTCATTGAGAGCGAGTGCATAGCAGTATAGCCACTCGTAGTTATCGAGCGACTCTCTTGCCCAGATGGTACAAGGGTGGTTATGCATAGTAGGGAGATAAGGTACATAGCGGGGGTCTTTAGTTTTGACCTCTCGTAATAATTGTAATTCATTCTTTTCTAATTTCCTTGGTTTGTATCCTAGATACTGGTCTATCCAATGTGTAGTACATAGCATCTGCGCTGCCTCAAGAGGCATTTTTACAATATGTTTGTCTACATGGTACTCGGCACACTTGTCAATGTCGGTGTCTAAGATAAAAATATTCATTAGTAGTATTATACTAAATTTAAGTTTGTAAGTCAAGAAATATTTTGAGGGAAGGTGGGAACAACACCCAAATACATGAGTGTTGTTAGTTGTGCTTCAGCAGAACAGAGCGTACTCTGTAAGATACGATCACCTCCTCCATGCTCTGCGCAAATGCGTAGCTGAAGGATTTAATTACTTTTTATCTTGTCCTGCCGTGGGGGCTTTATGTGTTCCAGCGTATAGTCCGAACCAAGCTGCGCCTGCGCCGACTAATACTGATATTAAGCCTGATTGCTCGAGCGAAGGCTCGGGCAGATCCATGAACCAAAAGGTTGCATAATAGAGAAGAAACATATAAATACTTAGAAACGCTCTCGGAAATATTCTCCAGCTATCAACTGTTTGCGCCAAGAATACCACTTTCTGATAAGGGTTTACATTATTTATATCTTCTAGCTCTCTAATCCTGTCTTTGAGCTCACTCTTTTCTTGAAGGAGTGCCATGAACTTATTTAGATCAATTTCGACCTCATTCCTATCCATGTCTCCCGCAAATTGTCCAGGTGGCATTGACATTATAACTCCTCTTTATAGATTGTCCATGCACCCCAAAGTAGCGCGACCCATGCCAAAAGTTTGGCTAGTGGATTCATAAATATTACCAGTACTCCCAGTACTACTAATATTGCTCCGTCCCATGAAGTTCGTTCGGATACGCGGGCTTTCACCCAACTCATCCATCCTTTTATTAGCTCCATTTTTTCTCCTTTTTAGTCCCAAAAGTAAGTAACTTCTGCAACTCCGTGATTTCTGCGTCTATGCGAGAAATCTCACTTGGGTTTTTTGTAACCTCAAGCTGTTTTTTCAGCCCCTCAAGAGCTGACTGTAAATTATTTCTTGTAGGTGTCATTTAAAATCTTTTATCCATTTATGTGCAGGATCTTCTTTATCTATCGGTGTTATATCTTTTCCGTAGACTTTATTTATTTTATATTTCCAATGCCCTTCTTCCATAGCTTCGTCTATCCAGTCACGTGGGTGACCGTCTTCGTCAACGTCTATTTCACAAGTTATTTTTATTTCGTATGTTTGTTTCACGACTTTTCCTTCTTTGGTGGCATAGTTACTTTTCGATAGTAGACTACCACATCTTTCATTTCAGTAATGTAACGCTTTAGTTCTTGCATATTGTAAGACATGACTTCATAGTCAGGCACAGACATTGCAAGAAATATTACTTCACCTTCTTGTTCTTTTATATCTATAAGAAATGTTTCTATGTTTTTGTCTGTTACGGCAAACCATTTAGGCTCCTTGAGATCTAACTCTCTAGGCATAACTGGTTGTACGATTGTGCGGTCTAGCGGTTTGGCTTGAATTTCAATCTGTTTAGTTCCCAGCATGCTGCAACTGGAGACCATCATCGAGATTGTCAACAGTATCACTAAGTTTTTCGATTTCCTCGAATATGTGCTTTGTTCCATTATTTATTTTCCTTTCCATTTTTACTGGGTCTTCCAGTATCTTTGCTGATAACTCATAGTTTGCTATAAACTGTGAGTATCTATTTAATTCTCTTTGAGCTGCTTGGCTAACTAAAGTCTGTGCTTTGAGTGCTTCTGTCTGTAATGAGAAGTCCTGTTGCAAACCTTCTATAGCTTCTTGCTGTGTAGCTACTGCTCCTTCAAGTGCTAAGTTATTTGAGGCAAGTGTTTTATTCTCACCATATAAAAACCAACATGCAAGTCCTAGTAGTACGATAAGCCCTATTAAAAATTGGTTCATAATTGTTCTATCCTATAATTTAGTCCGTCTGCTCCTCGTATTTCAACTAAGTCTCCTTCGTGTGTTATAAACTTCAAATACTTATCTTGTGTTTTGTGGAACTTTTTTACTATAAACTCTTGATCGTCTTGATCTCCCCAAGTGTTATTATAACTAACCCTGAGAGTGTATCTTGGGAATAGCTTTGATATAAGCCAAAGCCAAAATGTTTTTAATTTAACTATTGTACTTCCCACAAGTCTGCCTCTGCTTGTCTTCGTCTCGTAAGTCCTTCTAGAACTTTACCAGCCGCTTTGTTCCACCTCAACATTTCTGATGGAACAGAATTCTTATCACCTGTATTTAATTTTTTCAAAAGTGTGCTGCTCTGTAAGTTGCCTACTCCTAAATTATAAGTCCATGATGTCAATGCATCAAACTCATTTTGTGTAAGTTCTACGTCAACTACTCTTAGTACTTGCTCTGAGAACTCATCTAATTCTTCTTTCAAATCTCTTTCTGCTTGAGGTTCTGATACTAAATCTCCCTCTTTTACGTTTCTAGTACGTCCATATCCTATTGTCCATACATTTGCTGGACATAAGTATGCCTGCTCTTCAAACCCTTCGAAGTGCTTTACTAATTCTATACATTTATTACTTGGTTTCATTTAAAATCCCATTGAAATGCCACACCCACAGGCACTTATAACATTAGGGTTGTGTACTTCAAACCCTGTTTCTACTAATGTTTCTTTCCAATCTATGATAGATCCGTGAAGAAACCCCATACTGTGTGTGTCTACTACTATAACTTGGTCTATTACATGGTCATCTGGATTTGCTATATCTGCTATATCCCACAAATATTGGAAGCCATTGCAACCTCCACCAGAAAGAGAGAGGCGTAGGAAATCGTTCCCTAGCCTCTCTGTGATTTTATTCTTTGCTAATTCTGTTATTGTTATCATAAATATAACTATAAAAGACCTTAGTTATCTTAGCTTGCCCAGAACATAAAAGCGAAAAAGCCATATACACCTATTACTGCTGGTAATAGATATAAGACCGATACTGCTTTCTGTCTAAGAAACCTCAACGTTTCCAAAGAATCACCACTTGCGATTCTATGCAACACTTTCTTCTCCTGTGTAATCTAGGCGTCCAATACGCCTCCGTTATGTGATATCTATAATTTTAGGTCTTTTTTCTTCTGGTATCTCCACATGAAGGTCAACAGTAAGTATGCCATCTATAAACTCTGCTCCATCCACTAGCACATCATCTGTAATAGTGAAAGCTCGTTTGAAAGCTTTTCTTGTTATTCCTCTATGTAAATATGACTCGTCTGCCACATCTTTCAGATTCTTTTCTCCACGAATTTCAAGCCTTCCATCGACCCTTTCGATGGTTATATTCTCTTTTTTGTAACCCGCAAGTGCAATCTCTATTTGATATTTCACCCCGTCCTTTGTTACATTAAAACGTGGATACGAATTATCTTCGTATGTAGGCATTGAAGCGAACCTTTCGAAAAAACGATCTGCTCCAATCCATGACCTGTTAAGGTCGTGTATTGTTGGTAATTGTACTACCATATTATTTCTCCTGTTAGTCTCCTTTCGGACGACTCTATGAGACCCTTTCGGCATCTCTATTAATGAAAATCCCGTATACTGACTAATTTTCATCTTCATTGCAAAGAAGTGAGTATACTTTCTATCCCGCCCTCTACTGAACGTAGCTCTGGAAACAGCTCAGTTAAAAACTGAACTTTTCATTCTTATATTATACTAAAAACTTCACCGAAAGTCAAGAACAATTTTTTTAGTCCTCTTTGTCGAGTTTTATCACTCCTTTTTCTTCGAAGTAAAAAATTGCATCTTGTATTCCTTCTGTCACTCCAATCTTAAAAGAAGTGTATGCTACTCCTGAGAGGACTAGGATATACGCTATAAGTTCATATTCATTCATAATTTTTCTCCTGAGCATATATTGTAGCAAAATATAGTATAAAAGTCAAGAAATATTTACCACATAATCGAAAAAAGTTCTTGACTTGTTTTCCTGAATTTGATAAAATATAACTGTGAAAATAAAAAAGAAGTATGAGATTAAAAACCCTCGTTGGACAGAGAAAGAAGACTTGCATCTAAAAGAATATTACGGATGCCACCCAGTAAGAGAAATATCCATACTACTAAATCGAAGTGAAGACGCTATACGAGGGAGAGTTCAGCGATTACGCAAAAAGGGGTGGAGTTTCGACTCTACTCGGAGGTAAAATATGAAACCAATGAAAGATAATGTTGTTGAGTTTACAGGAGAGTACTATACAACAATGAAAAGAAGTAAGGAACACAATGAAGAGCTTTCTATGCTTCTCATTGAAGAACTAGAAAAAAGAGGGATTGATACACAAAACAACCAATTTTTGTTTGATATGGCATGGGTTGTAAAGTTTCTCCAAGTTACGCTCGATAACCAACTTGGTATCGCAAATGACTTGGGCAGGCTAATGCAAAACATTACAAAGACAGACGAGGCGCATCTAAATTGACATCAGTACGAGTAGACAAAGGTCGTTTCGATCAAGCACTTCGAAACTGGAAACGTAAGGTAGATGCGACTGGCAAGCTACAAGAGGTACGAGAGCGTCAACACTTTACAAAAAGATCTGATAAACTTCGCAAGAAGAAAGCAGCAGGTACGATTCGCTGTAAACAAAAACAAAGAAAAGCAGGGCTTCAGCCTGAACCAAGATGGTTAAAATGAACGTACATTATTATATAGACGAGGAAAATAAATTGAAAAAAGAAAAACACAACGCATACCAAGGCAAGTTCTGGTGTCACATAAGAAAGGACTTCTTCTCATGGGAGGAGTTTAAAAACTATGAGCAAGGGAAGTAAGCAACGACCTACAAACCATAAGAAGTTCTCAGACAGCTGGGAACGTATCTTTGCGAAAGAAGAGTTCGAGACGCAATGTCGAGAACTCTATGGTGACTCAATGCCAAGTACAAAGGCATTGAAGGATACTGTACGCAAAGAATTAATTCAACTTGGAAGAATTACGGAGTCGGAACAATTATAATGACATTTTGGGCATTATGGGCGAAAAGCCTAGGGGCGAAGGTAGGCACTCAAAGAGATGCTGATAAGGTAGCCGTGCTTCGTACAATTTTCCTTCTTCTCAATGCACTTACTTGCGTTTTTATTATTGCAAACGTAATTCATCACTGGTAAAATACCCACAATAACACTCTCGAGACCAAGCAGATACCATACCTGCGTTGGTCATGCACTTCTGGAGCAAACAATTTTATTTTAAACGAGTCATAAATGCACTTTATTTTTGTTAGATGAAGCGCATACAGACAGTTGTACTTTCCACCTAGGCAAAAATGATACTTGTAATATGTTAAAAAGTGTGATAAAATATATATAAATCTAGTAGTTGACAACGCAAACAACGAATTCTCTCTAACTCAATACTCTCGAGACACGAGGAGTGGCTCTCCCTCAGGAGAGACATCTCGGAAGTAGTCGAGAGATTGTTATTGAGAATTTTTGTTGCAACTATTACGACCATCTAAAAAACGACGACCGTAACACCTTATTCGGTCTTAAATGATTCCCTCAAAGTATTCCAACTTACACAACTTCACCAAATCGCCGATATTTTTAAGACTGTATATGTAAAATTACCTATACGACTGGTGACAATTATATGGGTTAAGGAGGAATTTCCCCTAGTTAATATTTGTATAAACGGTTTGGCGTGAAGGAGTCCTAGAACTTTTCTTTGAACTCCCTATAGCCTATAAAGTTTCCTTCATCATCGTACTTATAAATGGGGCGTGAAATGCTGTAGGGATTCCTACTTTCGCCTACCCATTTGAAATCTTTAGCCACAACGGCTGGTGTAACCCAAACTGCCCAAGATTCTATCGCAAGTTCTTCTCTTAGTAAAGAACCCTCACAATATTTTTCTATCAGCTCTTCGGTTTCTGCTGCTAGGTAATGTAACTTACCTACTTCATCTTTTGCAATGGCAAACACATTTCCCGTATTCTCCATTGAACCTTTTAGTATATCATTTAGAAATGGATCGTTACTCATCAAAGAACTCCTCACTTACTAAGTCTAAAAGGTACTTTAAATCTGCCTTTGGGGCTTTCTCTAGTCCCATCAGTTTAGTACTATCACCAACTAGATTTTGTGCTATCAAACTTACCATTTGCTTTTTTGTAACAGGTCGCTGTCCTGTTTTTGAGAGATACTCTGTTTTTTGGTACACACCTTCTCTCGAAAGTTTACCAATCACGGACTTTGTACTCTTATCCATTTCTTTAGCTATAATCTCTACTGTCTCTCTTGTAGGCTCTGCAGTATACCACGCAACCATAACTTCGACTTGTTCGTCTGTATAGTTAGCTGCCATATGATTTATCTCCATCCCAACTGAAATTTTTAGCTATTTCATTCTTAAAGTAACCATCCACAATGGAAACTGCTAGATAGTTTACTATGTTAAACTCGTCGCCAATCGTTTCTGCGATTAGCGGCTCTGCATACCCTAAAAAGTCTAATTCTTTGATACGCTCTGTCATCTCGAACATTCTCTTAGTTCCTGACATTTATCCTCCTTATTTTTTATATTTACTTAAATACCATACAATACACCCTGCAAGTGCAGTAAGTATTAATACTACTAATACGTCTTCCATACTAATCGTCCCAATCATCCTCAAAGAAGAGGATGTCCTTGTTGTTGTCAACTGCATCTTTTAGCACTTCATGTTCGTCTAATAACTCTTGTAAGTACTTAGATGCGTGATCTAAATCAATCGCCAGAGATTTTACTTTCTCATTGATTATTGATATTTCCTTTTCGCACTCTAGTAATTCTACTTCCTCCCGCCGCATAGGCGTAGGGAATTGGATCACATTGCTCTTCGGAATTGATTTTAGTTTTGTCATTTTCTTTCCTATTAACTGCATGGTATCGTTTTGCAACTGTCCATGCTTGATCCTCGCTCATATTATAATAAATTTTTAGAATCTCAACTGCTTGCGAGGGGTTGTACTGTTGTTCTTCTATTAAGGTTGAGTATAAATCCTCACCTTCATCTTGTATGTCTATAATTTTCTCCTAAAATTCTTAACTGATTTTTCAGTAGGTATATTATATCAAAATATAACTTCAAAGTCAAGAAGTATTTTTCTCTCGGGTATAAAAAAAGGCGGAACTATTGTCCCACCTTTCCTTCGAGGGTGCATCGATCTTAGAATTTTTTAGCGTCAGGTAACTCTGCTTCATCGTGTATAGCTACTATTGTCATGTTCCATTCCTCTGCTGCACCTATACGTCTTGCATCGCCTTGAGTCTTCTCCTCTAGTTTTAATACTAGGTCATTTTCATCTGACGCTATAATTCTTACTGTTTTTGTTCTTGTAAAATCTTGTTCTATCTCTACATCATAAATTTTCATTGTTATCTCCTTAATAAGTTTACTACTTTAGTGATCAAAGATAGACGCCCAGCTACTTTATTGTTGTAGTCTATGGTGTGCCACTCTCCACAGTTAGTCAATACTCTCTCTTTTAAGATAGTCATTTGGTCATACTGTGATAACGCTTTTGCATCGTTAGGGGAGAACTTCCACTTCTTCAATGGACATACTTTTCTGTTAGCAATTCTATAACTTTGCTCTTGTTCGGATATTGATAACCAAACTTTGATTAGTGTTACGTTGCTTAGCACTTTGTTTTCCCACTCGTTTACTTGTTCCATAAAGTCTGCATACTGTTTATCAGTACACCAGTTATTTAACTTTTGAACCATCGCTCTGGAGTACCAACTCCTGTCGAAGAAAACGATTTGATTTTTACTGGGCATCTTCTTTTCCCATGACTCAAGCCAATGAGCCATATCATAATCATTAGGTTTATTACTTAGAGAAACTGAATACTTTGTAGTCGGTAGATAGTGAGTCAACTCACGGATAGTCCCTGACTTGCCTGCTGTATCTCTACCTTCCAAAATAATAGCGACACGACCAAACTGTTCCTCAACTATTTCATTGAGCAATACTTGTTGCATTTCTAGTTTTGTCATGTTAGTGTCTCCCATTTGTATTGTTTATGATTATTAAAATTATTAGTATTACTAATAATGCTACTGCTAGTTCCATGAGTCTCCAAAAGAGCTTAGAAACCTATCGAGTAATGACTTGCTACCTTCATACTTCTTTACTATAACCTTGTCGGTATTAGTGTCGAGTATTGTTTTGTACCCGTTATTGAACTCGATAGTTCTAACTCCATTGTTAAAGTGGTAGTATTTTAACTGTTTACCCCACTCTTCTGCTTCAATCTTTAGCTTTTGTTTTTCTACTTCGTCTGTGAACTCTGTCATCATTTGTTTATCGCATTGGTAAGATACTCTACCTCCAATAATGCTTCTTCTCCCAATATCTTTACATTGTCTGCTAACATTTTTTGTGCTTTTCGTATCTCCTCTACCCAGTCTTCAAGTCTAGTGTGTGCACCAAGTAAAATAGCAAGACCTTCTTGAGCAGGGTGTCTATCACCTTCTAGCTCTTCCAATACTCTTTCAAGTAACTGATCTGTATTTTTTGGTCTATAATAACTAGAAACGTCTATATCAACTTTAATTCCTGTTAGTCTTTGGGTTTGTGTCTTATTTGCAAGAGGCATAAACCCATCTTTTCTATATCTTTCTATATAATTATTCATTTTTTTACTATCCTTATACCTCTTTTTACTATCTCATTTCTGATTTTAGCCTTCATTTTAGGCTTGGTTCTGTCTTCATTTAGAGCTTTGAATAGTTCTTCCGTAGATACCATTGCCATACTTCTAAATTGTATTCCGTACTGTCTTTGGTTTGATGAACCATAGTTACTCCCACGGACTAGGACTTTTTGTCTTTTTTCAAATAATACTGACATTTTGCACTCCTCTGTTGTTGGCTTACGCCAAATTGATTAAACTTTTCGAACTGCCCCCTCTTCTACGCAATTTCGATGTGGAACGCCATAACAGTCTGTTCCTTACCTCTTGTCAACACTATGCTCACATTACTTGATGGTCTGGGTCAATACCTGACTCGCACACTGAGTGTTCTTTGCCCTCTGATATTTATGCTGGTTGGGGGCTTTCCAGTCGTGACTTGCATTGACACATTTCCTACGCTCCATATTTATACTCACTCCTAAGGCTCGAGGAGTAACGGTGAGGGACTAGCCCTCTTTCGCATTTCGCTACTTGCCGTCACGTCACTTTTGTAACCCTGTTTTTATCAGGGGACTACTCTAATAGTCACTAACCGAACTCATTAAGCCTCCGTCGGTAGGAGATGCTACGAGATTGTTTGGGTCATAATCTACGCTTCAATTACCCCCTGCTGAGTTAGGTTTACAACTGAGTTTTGCAGGTCGCAGTTGGTGTCGAACTCGTCATTGACAGCTGTCATGCTTGTTCTACGATACTTAATTTATACTCTATTATCGCCTTAGAGTCCCCATCATAGACCGAAGTCTCGGGAATCTGAAGCAACTAGATTTACTACTCTAATCTAAAACTAGAGAATTACTACTGGATTGCTTCGAGTAAGGTTTCTAAGTCTGCTTTTGAAGCTTTGACTAGTGTTTCAAGTTTCTCAACCTCTAACTTTGTCTGTATAATTGCTACTAAGTCTGCCTTCCTAATCACAGGTTCTCCTGCTTTAGTAGTCCTTTGCTGAGCGACATAAACGCCTTCTCTACTTAGTTTAGCAATAATGCTTCTCACACTTTTACCGAACTCATTCGCAAGAGCATCTACTGTCGCTCTTGTCGGGTCAGCAGTATATCTGCTTACCATTTGTTCTACTTGTTCATTTGTATAATTATTTGTGTCTGCCACGATTGGTTTTCTCCTTAATTTATTAATTATGTTAGTGAATTTCATATTATGTATTATGATTGAAATTACCTAAAAAGTCAAGAATTATTTTTCTGTTGTCTCTAAATAACTCCCTCATGTTCTAGCACTATGAGTAATACACTTAGTGCTAGGAAGGCTAGGGTAAGTAGCAGTACATCCCACTTCTTTACCCAATCCCTTACTTTCATCTTCTGAATTGTTGTCACTATACTTTCTCGTACAGATTCAGCCCTAAGTAGATGGTTTTGCCATTTACTTCTATAGGTTTGTTACCCGAAGATGTTGCTATGATATTTGATTTACCACTTCCACTCAATCCGAAATCTTGACTTGTGTCTATCTCAATGCAGAGTAAGTGGTCTTTTAATTCAAAGCTTACGCCTTTTCCTACTATTGCCATTATGTCTCCTTAGCTTCTTGTAAAGCTTTCTTTCTAGCAAGCTCTTCTTGCTCTTTAATAAATTCTGCTTTTTCTTCTTGGCAGTCGATATAAAAGCCTACTTGTTTTCTTCTTTGTAGTTCTTTTCTAGCAGCTTTGCCTTCTGGTGTTTGGTCGTCTTTCAACTTAGATAAGTGAAAGTTTGGTAAACACATCATTGTTATGCTTATTGTTGTCATATTGATACTCCCTATATTTGGTGGGTCACAACCCAGAAGGATTATTTAAAGGCTCGGAGACTACTGGTCTAAAAAGATTCTCAGCCTGTCTCGTCATTGCTCTTTCATTCATTTTTTCCTTATTTCTGAATTGCTTCCCAATTTCGATTTATAAGTATTATGAAGGCAAACGCATCAAATGTCAACTAAAATTAACACAATTACACAATTTATTTGAAAGAATCTTACTCATTAGACCAACGCAAATGACCTCCGAGGGGCGGTCCGCGTAATCGATCTGCTACGCAGAAATATACGAAATTAAGTGCGATTAACCAAATTTAACTTGACTTATGTAGGTTTTGCCGGTATAATGCGCACGGCATCACTTTTGCACTTCGTTTTTGCACTTTGGCGCAGAGTGCGCCTATACGCAAATGGCTTTGCAAAGCCCTTTGCCGCAATCTATACAAATTTATCAGCTGAGACCTATTGATTATAATTATTTTTCCGTTTTCCAAAAATTTCCCTTGACTTTTTTGGTCATTGGTGGTATAATCGGCGCGGCTCAGTCTCTGCGACATATTTTGCCGCAGTAGTGCAAAATTTTTCTTGACTTTTTATCCGTTTGCCTCTATAATTCTTTTATCGATTCGGGAATAGTCCCAATCAGAACGGAGAACCGACAATGGCATACACAGCAGCACAAGAACAAAAAATCAGGCAATCAGCACCTATAGACAAAGCTGTAGCAGAAAAATTAGCATCAGAATTTGGAGTAACTCTCAGATCAGTTATCAGCAAAGCGATAAACATGCAAGTGGAGTACGTCAAAGAAACTAGAACCAAAGGTCAACCAAAAGTTCTAAAATCAGCGATAGTCAAAGACATTGAGAAAGCATTAGGCATAGAAGTAAATTCATTAGTCAATGCAAATGCAAGAGACTTAGCGACACTGCTCGACGCAGTAAGCTAGACAGACTAGGGAAGTGTAAAAACTTCCCTTTTTTGCGTAAAAATTACTTGACTTTCTCAGCGATTTGTGGTATAATCGGCGCCGCTTCGCGGCAGACATCACTTTTCCACTTCACTTTTGCACTTCGGCGCAGAGCACCTTCACTTTTGCACTTCACTTTCGCACTTCGGCGCTGCGCGCCTGCGACTGTGGCGGTGTGGTGGTGTGGCGGTGTGGCGGTGTGCTGGTGTAGTAATACACCCCGTCAGGTACAGGTGTACCTTTTTCCAAGTGAGAATGATTCTCATTCGCATTTAGAAACAGTCGCCCAGCCTCGCCCCTTTCTCGCAGTCTTTTCAAAAAATGGCTATAAGGTATTTTTCCTAGTTAATGAAAAATACCCAAATTAAACCGAATACAACAAGCAGTTCGCCAATCACCGAAATAGAGAGATAACCTTTTTTCAGCATTTCAAAAAATGCGATTTCCTCTCGAATCTCATAAGGCACATTTGCCGCTTCAAGGTTGACAATATGTTCAGCTTCGTATTCTGTATAAATATATTTTTTTCTTTTAAATATTTCCATGCGTCTATAGTCTCATTTTTAGCAGACCAATGCAAGAATTATTTAATTTATTTTTTCGAAAAGTGTTGACAGGATATAGTTCTTCCTGTAAAATCGGCGCGCCAAATGAGAATCATTCTCATTTGGGTTTTTTGGTTTCGGTGGGTTAAAACGACGTGCTTTAAAATTACTACGTAATTTTAAAGCGTGCCGTCAAGTCTGTCAAATTTTTGAGGCACATTTTTTCGAAGTTGTCAAGCTTTTTTTCACATTTTTTTGTTGAGAATCATTCTCATTTAGGATCTTCCGCCCATAAAAAAAGGGTGTCTTACGCCCATCACGAAAACACCCTTATAAAATAAAATTTGCTTTATCGAAATTGCAAGACGATTAATTTAGGCATAATTGCCAACAAATTTATTTTTCCGAATCATAAAGAAGAAGAACCTTCGCCGCCACTTTTTTCTAATTAATTATTTAATTATTGGCAAAATTGCCTGCGACAAAGGCTCTCCCTTTAGGAAGTCTTATTCCTTAAATTGTTTTTCTATTCCTTTAACAATGTCACCAGCAAAAAATCGATCATTCCTATATCTAGGTAATTCTCTATCGTTTGCCACCTCTCGCCATTCTTGTTTTGCAAAATCGCTTTTGCTTTTAGCGTGTGTCTTGATTCTTGTTTCAAGCTGATTTATTTCTTTTAGTTGATTGCGTATTCCCTCACGAGCAAATAACCAAATTAAACCAATAACCAAAGTTACGGAAAATCCTACAAATGCAATTCCTAACATTTTAGTCCCTCCCTATTTCTATAATTAATAAACCTGAAAGCAACCCTGAAACAATCCCTGTTAAATGAATTATTCCTACATCTGCTAAATTTGCTCCTTTGTGATAGCACGAGTCCATGCCCCATTGCCAACCCAACATTACAAAAGCCACAATCCCCAAAGTACAAACAATTAAAATAATATTATGTACCATAATTTTTTCTCCTAAAGTGGGGGCTTTAAAAAGGTAGCCCCCATTAACCTTATTTTATTTGTAACACCACCTGAATAAACTCTTCGGCTTGTTCGGGTTTAATGCCGTAACAGTTACCGCCTAATTCTTCAAATGAATTCAAATTGTCTTGTTCATCATCAATTAAAACTTTTACCTTATCGCGAGAATGTTTAAAATTCTCTAAATAGGATAGTTTCTTTTTCTTGAGCGTAAAGCTAGGAGTATTATCTCCATGTCTACGAGAAACAAGTTTTATCGAGTTCGGAACCTCTAAAACATTGTAAAGATAATCTAAATCATCTTTTCCTAATGATCGAGAAGTACAAATTAAAACCTTGTAACCTCGATAATAAAGTTCCTTGATATAACCGCCCAATCTTAAAGGAACATCTTTAAAAATGTTTTCTCTAGTATTGAGCCTAAACCAATCGGCAAGACTTTCGCCTTGCCTATGCCTAGAGTCGATAACAGTTCCGTCTAAATCAAAGATAAAGATTAAGTTATCTCGTCTAACTGGTGAGTTTAAATATTCCATTTAATGTATCTCCTCCCCAACTTCAAACATTGGGTTTAATTTGGAAAGTTTAATATTAATAGCTAAACGCTTTTGCTTTAGTTTTGACATTAACGCTTTTCTATCGGCTATATCTTGCGGAGTTCCTAGTTGATCAGTTCGCTTTAATTGTCGGATATCTTCCTCTAATTGTGCAACCTTCTCATCTGCCATTCTCCATTTAATATTTAACAGTCGGAGTTTCTTACGCCTGTAAGCTTCCGCCTGTATCTCTTTCATTCCCATAATTTTTTCTCCTAAAAGGTGGCTCTATCACAACGCCGTAGAGCCTTCGGCGGTCGAGGAATTAGTTTAAATTCAATTCAAGTTGTTTGCCCTCGACAGTATCAAGCAA
>Ga0181419_1000044_pt1 | contig 38209 bp, 25 predicted proteins | sample 42SPOviralmetaG_FD_130144 | JGI IMG/M metagenome (GOLD analysis project Ga0181419, IMG submission 130144) | Marine viral communities from the oligotrophic San Pedro Time Series (SPOT) site, San Pedro Channel, CA, USA - 42 SPOT_SRF_2013-04-24 | ecosystem: Environmental > Aquatic > Marine > Strait...
ATTTCAACTATTGTATCATTACATCTTACTATGTAGTACGAACCATCTTGCCCACCCCATAGACTACCTTGAACTCCATCACCATACGAATCATATATATCAAAATAGTATTCACCATTAGGCACACAAAGCTGTGTAACTTGAGGCGAGTAGTCTACTATGTCTACATAAGGTCCACCAGTAACTACAGTGTCTAAGTCTTCGTTTAAGAGTGCCCAAGAAGTTTCTTGTGGGTATTGATCTGGATTTATTATAATATCCAGATACGTGCCGTTAGGACACTGAGCATTAGCAACGCATGAAATAAACATTGCAAAAAATAAAAATATATATAAGCGCGCTATGTTTTTCATAATTGAAGTGAATTTATATAATCTTCTTGTTTTTTATCTACCAAGCGTTGCATTTCATCGTCTCTTTCTGCTAGCAGTTTATTTTTTTGTTCAGATGTCAACGCGTTTTTTTGCGCGTCACCTACAATTATACATTCGTATATATCATTTTTAGCATCTAAAGCTACAGGAAAATCTATGCTTTCCTCAACTAAACCTAAAGCTGCGTTTACTCTATCTATTGCGGCTTGGCATTCTGCTTGTGTTCCTTTGAAATATTCCATATATATTATATTTGCACCCTTACTTTTATATTGTTTATCGCTGCATCTAAATCTTTGTCTGACAACCCAGAGTTGTAAACAGCAACCTCTGCTATGCTCACCTCACTATTACCACCTACTTTCATGCCAAGCGAGTTTATGTCAAACGTAGAGCTTGTATTAGACTCTGTTGTGCTAGATACTACATTTGCTCTGTTGTTTCTAAAAAGCTCCAAAGTAGTACCGGTTCTTCTTACTGCATAAATAAAGAGCTCATTGTTTACGTGAGGATATGTTGTCTGACCACTGTCTGTGTGCGCGTAGTTTTGGTCGGAGCCAGCGCCACTGAAAGCATAATAACTACCTGTTACAAATTTAAGATTACCTACAGACATGTTATCATTCGTGTCGGTACCGTATAAAATATTGAATATACCAGTGGTGCTTGCATCATACGGAGTTCTTAAAGCGCATATTACTGTAAGCGCATTTGAGTTTGGAAAATGAGTATCAGTCCCATACCCGCTATTTAACTCTAAATACCTAGTACTAACAAAGTCTACTGTTTGATCACTAGAGTCAAACAAAGGCCTTTTGTTAGTAGCGGTAGTATTACCCATGTGCCTAGTGTTGCCGCTGCTATCTTGCCATAGAGTAACTCTAACTTCTCCTCCTGCACTTTCTGTAGATATGCCAGTGTTAAACTTATACCAAGCGGTAAGGCCATCTATATCAAGAAGAGAAAAAGCTTTAACTTGACTTGGTGAAACTAAACTTTTGTTTATTCCTAGCATATTAAAATTTACTTATAATTAATTCTTCAATATATTCTTTAACTTCTTCTTTAGTTGCGACTATTTTGAAGCTAAGGTCTGCTTGAAATCTTTTAACTTCTTCTCCATCATCAAATATTACTATTGTTGGTACTATTGCGATCTCATATTTGCTTTGATTGTTGTTGTCTTCTATCAACAAGCTTTTAGTATCGCAGTCTTTTATTTTAGAAAACCACTCAACGTCGTTGGCGTCGTTCCAGCCAGCGTTAAAGTGAACCGCCTCAATTTGACAATAGGCCGTAACATAAATTAAAAGCAGTATTGTAGTTAGTAGCGCTTTCATTATTTTAACGCGTCAATTTTATCTTCCATACGTATCATACGCTCTTCTAACTTCTTAACATCGTCTCTAGTTTCTATAATAGTATTACGAATGTTTTCGTCTTTCATTTGAAACTCCATGCGTGTTATATCAGGCTTTGGAAGCTCTTTAGCTTCAGCAATGTCAGCTTGTAAAACAAACCACATGCTTATAATAGTTGCCATACCAAACCCTATACCTATTAGAGTCTGTATACTAATTTTAAAACTAGTATTTTCGTTTAATTCTTTTGCCATTTTAAAAAATTATGTAATTTATGCCCGCCTTAAAGTCGTACCATTCTTTGTTCCAATACTTATTATATTTACCTTCTACAAAACACCCTAGGTTCTTATTTAGCTTATAGCCAAATATCAAACCACCAGAATAATCGTACCATTGCTCTCCATTGTTAAAGTTGTGGTAAGAAAATTGACCACCGTCATCGTAGTGATAGGGCATAAGATTACCCCAAGTGTGTAACCAAAAATTCTTTTTATAATGATAAAAATCAAACCCAACAACTAAAGAGTATTGCCACTGGTTATCAAGCTCGCTTCTTTTCTTTTCAACGTAATCTTTTAACATTTCAGGCATTACTACTTCGTTCCACACTTCGGAGCTAGTAGCTACGATATTTCCGTTAGGATCTTTATATTCTGACTCATACACGTCTACGTTATATCCTTCTTCAATAGCTAGACATGTGTAGTGTATTCTATTGTTGTCAAAAGCCCACTCTTCAAGTGGATCATAGCCGTATGGTTCTGCAAGTCTTTGAACCGCACCTAGATTAAACGACAGTTTTTTATTACCGTTTAACCTAAGCCTTTGTGTTGATTCAAAATACTCTATGTCTGCAAAACCATCTTTAATGTATTCTATTTTAGCTAGCCATTTAAGGTTAACATATCTTACAAAGTGTTGTTGATCAAAGTACTCTATACCTTCTTGTCTTTTGTAGTCTACTTCAAATAAAAACTCAAACGGAGATAAGCCTATGTTAGCCGCGTCTGAGAACGATGTCTCTGTACCATCTTTAAATGGAGTTGAACCTTCGTAGTTAAATCGTTTAATTTTACGTATACCCATGGTTAATGAGTAATCGTACGGAGTAAATATAGTGTCATACACAAGCGTACTGCCGTCTACAGAATATATATCTTCATCTGATAAAGAAGTACCGCCGTTTGCAGCTACGTAAAAAGTAGAGAACTTAAACGCTTTTTTAACTTGCGAACAGCATTTCTTAGGTGCAGCGCACGACGCTAGAAAGATTAATATTAAAAATACATATTTCATAGTAATAATTATTACACGTTAATCATGATAATGACACCTTGTTTTAGGTTTGTTAACCATCATTTTACATCTACGACCGTCAGATTTAATCTTAGTACACTGTTGTTGTTTAGCTTTTTTAGCCTTTTTTTCTTTTTCTTTAGCTACTTTTTTAACTTTTTCTCTACGAAGATCTTCTTTAGTCAAGTACTTTGTATACTCGTTTTCTTTACCTTTATTTTTAACTCTAACTCTACTTTCATCTTTACCTTCGCCTAGGCCCCACACGTTCCAACCCATGCCTGACAAAGCTCTTTGCCAGTTGTAGTAGCTATCATCTAAAGCGTTTTGTATGTTGTTACCTTTTTTGTAATATCTATTTAAAGGCGCGTTTGTTGTAGCTTCTATAACTTGAGTGCTAGCTTCTAGCAGTGGACCATTTAAAGTTAAACCTTCTTCTTGTATAACTTTTTTGTTATAATCATATGTGTTACCTGCAGCGTCAAGTTTACTAAACTTAGAACCAACTGTTGGTGATATGTTAAGTAGCTTTTCAGCAACTTCGCTGTAGTCCGCTCCATATTTTTTACCATCTTGTTTTATAAACTCTTGAACAGAAAGTCTAACGCCATTAACTACGGCGCCTTGTATACCCATACCTCTTAAAAATGAATCAGCAACAGTGTTCAACATACTAAGCTTTGATTTAGCTATTTTTTCATCATCATCAGAATTTGTCATTAAAGCAAAAGCACCAGACTGTAAGCCAGCGAATATTAATGATTGAGCAAAGCCATAGTAACCTATTCTACTCATTTTACTTGTTAAAGAGTTTTCACCGTAAAAGCCTTTGTATCTACCCTTAGAAATGTCTAATATATCTTTTATCATTATTCTATTCATCTGCATTGGCGTATTGGCAAATGGCAATATAAATCTACCCTCAAGCGATGTTTGTTGTTTAGACAATAAGTCAGCTCTTGACGATTGCTGTGTTCTTTCAGCTATAGCTTGAAAATCTATAAAAGCTCTTTTTTCAGCCTCAGCTTTAGATAAACCTTCTTTAGTATATTTTTTTATAGCGTTTCTATAATACGTGGCTCCACCCGCAGCAATAGCAAAGCTATCTGCTATTTTTGTAGGTAAATAACCTGCTTTAAGTATTTTAGCTAAAGCTGCTTTAGCAGGACTTTTGCTTTGGGAAGCCGCAGAAGCAAGCTCAGCTTCTGATACATTTATTTCTAAGCCTTGACGTCTTTGCTTTAACATGTCAGAGTTCATGATCGTCATAAAATCTTTCCAATACTGTGGTTGATTAGCAAAAGCCTGCCCAGCTCTAAGTGGATTATTAAACGAAGAGTTTACAAAATTAACTGTAGATATTAGCTGAAGCGTAGCTGATCTAGTATTAAAGTTCATGATAGCACCAGTAGAACCATTCAAATAATTCATTATTGCTGTACCTGTTTTACTAAGCTTCAAGCTTCTAGTTCTACCAGTTTCCATACGATCAAACATGTCCTCAATAGTTTCTCTCCAGTTGCCACCTAGCTTAGACTCCATTTTGTTTAAGTTAGCCTCTGAAAATATCTCGTTTTTAGACTCTATAAAATCTTGTATGTATTTCTTACGACCAATACCTTCACCTAAACCTTTTATTTCTGTTGCTATAGTTTCAGCCCACCATTCAGCAGATGGCTCTTTTAGTCCACCTTCAACTTTTGTTAGCTTAGCTAAGCTTTCAGCGTAAGCTTGATATTTAGGGTTATCTAAAACATACTTCACAAGTTTTTGCTGAGTCGTTGGAGTAAGATCAGGTATTGTATACCCGTTTTTATTCCAAATATAAATTCTTATAGCTTGATCGTGAGTAAAATTAGTTCCTTCTACAGATTCTGAAAGCTGTTTCACGACATCTTTATTTTTCTTACGCAAAGACATATAGTCATTGGTAATAGTTTGCCGAGCGTTATTAAAATCATTTATACCTCTCTCCCATTTTCTAATAAAATTTTCTTGAAACCATCTTTTATTTTCACTACCTTTTTTACCTTTACCATACAAAGGTTCTAGTAGTAGTTCAAGATCAGAAGCAGTATCAGGCATAAAAAATCTACGACGCTTAATATCTTTACCTCTAACTTTAGCTTCAGCTTTTGAAAACACTTTATTAGACTTTATGTCTAAAGAGTGTTGCATTATGTCATTAACGCCTTTGTTCAAATCAACAGAGGCTAAAGCTTGCTGAACGTTAGACTTAATGTCTAATTGATTCAAAACGCTCTTGACAGCTTTAACATTTGGTAAGGCATCATCAACAAAATACATATCGTTGTAACCTTCGCTAAACTTTTCTAGCATCCAAAGCGCTTTGGCTTCACCGGTGCTATTACCTAAACCAGTTATATTTTCTAGCTTTAACTCTACACCTTTTGTTTTCAACCAAGCGTGTATCGCTGGAGCAGCCTCTTGCATACGAGCGGTAAGCACAAATACATTATCTGTACCGTATTTTTCTATTTGGTTTTTAAGCTTCTGCATAAGTGGTCCTTCTTTTCCACCTTTTACATTTACAAAGTCTTTAAAGTCAAACTTATATCCTTGATCAGCAAGCTCAGGACCTTTTAATGGAAACTGCTCTGAGCTAATTCTTATAGACTCTTTACCTTTTGTAGCTGTAACAAAGTTTTTACCACCTATAATTAACGTTTCGTCAAAGTCAAACGTCGACATACCTCTTGGGTTTTTATTACGTTTTCTACCCTCTATTAAAGCTTTGTCTATGTTGTTTAAGTTTTTAGAGTTTAAAACTTTTCCTTGAGGTTGATATTCTTTACCTATAACATCTTGAACTTTTTTAACTTCTGATTTATACATCATTTCTTGAAGCGTAGCTTCCTTAATAGCTCTAGCATTAAGATCTGATTTAACTGTTCTAAGAACATAATCTAGTAAGTTTTCTTTACCTTTTGACTCTACTGTAACAAACTCTTTTAACGTATTCGGCTCAAGCAAAGCCATGCGATATAAAGCTTGAGAGTTTACTTTACCACCTTTAGCATCTATAATATCTAATAGTTTTTTAGGCGCTAATACACCAACAAAATCTTTTAATGTTTCTGGGCCAGACTGTCTCCATTTATTTTGAGCTATTAATTCAAACGCAGTAGATGACTGTTTTTTAGAAGTTTTTAAATGCTCAAGTTTAAACTTAGCGTCTGTCATTTTACCTTTACCTTTGTATATAGCTAGTATAGGCGCAGTTTGTCTGAGCCCTAGTCTTAAGTTACTATTGCTACGCATAGCATTAGCAGCCCACTCCATACGATTTAAAACCTCAGCTTTAGTTTTACCAGAGTGTACATACGCTTCCATTGTTGAAGCTATACCGTCATATACTTTTGCCTTTGTAGTTTCGCTAAGTGAGTCAAAATATTTTTCTACTACAGCAATACGATCAGCGTTTGTTTTAGCTTTAATATAATTTCTTTGTCCAGTAACTTGTGATTCTGCTTTGTTAAATTTAAATCCAACGCCTTCCCATATTTCACTTAGAGTATTTTCACCTAAAACTTTAAGCGCTCTTTCTCTTCCTCTAGTGAAAGGTTGTTCTACTATAGGGCTACCATCTCTAGAGTCTACTATAAAGCCTTCTAATTCACCTTCAATTTGTCGTACTTTTTTACCTGTTATCGCATCTATTGCAGGTGCAAACTTGGCATATCTACCTTCTCCTTCAAAAGTAGTTCTTTGATGCAAAAATAATATTTGATCAAGAAAGCTAAGGTTTTGCGCTATTTCTTTTGGTAAAAGTTTAGCAAACTCTACGGAGTGATCAACAAATCTATTTGTTCTACCAACGTTTACTAAAACATTACCTTTGTCTATACTGAAATTTGCACTTAAATCTAAACCTTTTATTTCTGCAGGTGTTATTATTTTACCATCAGCTGTAAATACAGGTTTTATATCTGCGTCTATTATATCTTTATCAAAACCTTTTTGTTCAGCTTTACCAGCTTTAGCCGCCGCTTCAGTAAAACCAAATAATAAAGCAGCTTCTCTAGTTTTTATGCCATCAGTTAAACCTACATTGTCAAAATATACTTGTTCTTCTACAGTTAACTTACTTCTATCATTTAAATAAGCTCTATAAAATTTTTCACTAGCTTGCTCAAAAGTATTTTCTGGAAACCTCTCCATAAAGCTATCTAATATTTTAGATGCTAAAGCTTCTGACTTTCCAGCTTCTATTCTATTAGAGATCATCTGCATGTTCTCTCGAGACTCTAGAGTGTTTCTAACGACTTGATTAGTCAAAGCCTTACCTATTTGATCTACGGCAGATTTAACCTTTTGAGATAGCCCTCTATCGTTTTTAAGTTCTACAAAAGTGCCGTCAGGTTTTATCCCAAAAAACTCTTGTACCTGTCTATTAGTTATATCATTTCTTTTAACTTGAACAGCTACGCCTTGTTTAGTTTTTGTTCTTTCACCTTTTACATAAAAAGCATCTAACAAAACGTTTTGAACCCCTGTAGAAGTACCTTTAACACCTTCTGGCGCACCCTTCATAGGTACAGTTCCTTCAGGCAATATATCTAAAAATAGTTTTATATTAGAGTCTTTGCTAAACCACTTTTGAGCGTTTTCTACACTACCTTTATTTAAGTTGCCAGGCTTTGGTGTTACTTCTAATAAGCCATTAGCAAATTCTGGAGCTAAGTCTTTTAGCGTTTTGTAAGTTAATTTATCTAAATTTAATGTTTCTAAGCTTTTTTCAATTTTGTTTACAATATCTTCAGGTACGTTTAAATCATTAACTAATCTTCTACCTTTTGATCTATATGCCTTTGCGCCTTCAACTATACCGCTAGAAGTTGATGCATCTGTTATTTGCAACGTTTCAGCGTCAAGGCCAACTTCACTCATAGCTATTTCTGTAGTTCTACCAGCTTGAGCTCTTGTAAGTATATTACCTAACTGCGGCGCTAGTCTTGATTTTAAATAATAGCCAAAAGGAACGTTAAGGTCTTTATAGCTTTTCATTATTCTAGCTACTTGCTCATACATACTACCTCTAAAATCAGACTCAGAAACGTCTAAGCCTTTTTTAAAGTTTTTTCTAAACCATGTTTCTATTATTGGAGCATTGTCTTTTAATAGTTCGTTTTCAGCTCTTGTTCTAGCTGGATCACCAGGCTCACGCTCTTTAAAAGTTCTTATGTTTTTTTTGTTATCTTTAGATATACGTATGTTTTCGTTTATAGCCTTTACTTTTTCAGCATTTTCTTTCGCAAGCTGTACATAGCCTTCTGGCTTTGTTCTAGCTAACTCTTTGTTTTGTTCTATTAACTCTGTCTTTTCTTTAAGTAAATCTCTTGATGAAAGTCTAGTAGAGCCTGGTTGCTCGACAATATCTAATTCTCTATTTATTTTAATAGCGTCTTTATCTACAACAGAATTTAATTCAGCAAATAAATCAACTACACTTTTACCTTTTTTAACATTACTAGCATATTCAGAAAACCATCTTACAACATCTGCTTCTTTTGATAAGTTTAGTTTTTTACCTGTTGGCTTAGCTAAACTAGATAATAAACTTTTTAAATCAGAAAAACCGTTTGAATTTTTTACGTTTAAATAATTATTTTTATTTCCAATTTGTTCTGCTATATGTGCAAACAACTCCCACTGAGATATTTTAGTATTTTTTCTAGGATTAGTAATATCAAACTTCTCTAGTTTAATAGCTTCTGACAAGTTCATTCGCTGACCAGCTCGGGCTTCACTACCTAATTCTTTTGCTTCAACTTCAGTTACTAATCTTCCAAGCTCAATTTTACTAGCGATGCTATTTAAGTTGTTCATAAAATCAGCTTTAAACACAACATCTCTACCTAATAAATCTTCAGTGTAATAGTGATGTACTTCATGAGCTAAAACATCTGGCGTATAAAAATCAGCATTATACCTAATAGTTTTACCTTTGCCATCTGGTGAATCTATTATCTGCGCTTTATCAGTCATTTTTTTCTGAAAAGGCTTAAGTCTATTGTTGTTAACAACTTCAAATCTTATAGTTCTACCAGCAGCTTTTTCTTCTGCTACAAGCTTTTTGTGATCTTGTCTAACTAACTCTTCAGCTCTAGACGGATCCATGTAGCCTTCAGCTCTAATAGCAGCTTTTCTTCTACTGTAAGCCATTTCATAGATTTCATAATGTTTATAAAATCTTGATAAGTTTTCGTCAGATAAATTTTTATGAAGCTTTTTTATAGACTCTTTGCTAAATAAATTATTTTTTTCAGCAGGTGTCAATTCTGCTAGTCCGCCAAATTCATTTCTAAGTATATTAAGCTCTTTGTTAGCAACTCTTTCTAACGAAGCTTTTGATTTGTAATCTGCAAAGCCTTTAAAATGACCAACGCCAAAGCCTAAACCTATAAAGTAATTTGATACAAGTCTTTTACCAACCTCGTCAAGGTGACCATAATGCTCGTCTAAATAGTTGCTAAAACTAGCGTCGCCCATAGCGTCTTCAACAAGCATATTAACTAGCTCACCACCTTCAGAGCCAGCGACAAAACTAGCAGGTGCTGTAACAAAAGTTTCAAATAATTTTCTACTATTTAGACCTATTCTAGCCTGTCTAGCTGTTGGCGCGTATTTTAATAAATTGCCATCTATATCTTTTAAATAACCTTTTCTTTGAAGAAGCGGTGATAATGGTGCTAAAACTCTACCTGCAGCTCCAAATCCAAACCCAGTAGCAAATCCAAATTGCTCACCAGCTTCTGGTTTTAATTGCATGTTTGTAATATCAAACTGAGTAAAAGCTTCAAACTTAACACCTTCCGTAAGACCGTTTGCCATTATTTGCAAGCCTCTATTACCTATGCTAGCAGTCTCTCTTATACCTACCATTTTAGCATAATCACTAACCTCCATGTTTCTAGCCCTAGCTCTTGCTTTTATAGCAGCATTACTATATCTAGTGCCGTCTTTAACATATTTACCTTTTTCTAAAGCCTGCATTAATCTAGCAAATCTAGCTGTTGCACCAACCGCGGCTAAACCTTTATTGATACCAGCAAACTCAACAAGCATTTTGTTACTTTGAAGCAGCCCATCGTTAACCATTTCGTTCAGGCTAACCTCTAACTGCTCTTGTTCTTTTTCTGTCTTTTTTATACCTAAGTTGTCATAAACCTCTCCAGTAGCTATTATTTCATCTCTACCAGTAGAACCTATTATTTTGTCAGCATAATACTCGCCAGACCAAGGTTTCATTAATGATTTACCAGCCTGCTTTAAAGCGGCCATATTTTTAGGTATTATAGTAGTAGGAACATACTCTGGCTTTTCTAAGTCCACTAAGCCTTCGTTTAGTAGATACATGTTTTTTGTTGCATTATACTCTCTTGTATAGTCAAGCTCGTTATTAGCTAGTATCTGTATAAAGTCTTCTATATCATCTCTACTTTTTAATACTTTACCTTCTGGCGTGGTTAAACCTTCAAGGGCCTTAACGTCAACTCTGTCTTCTAACTTTAATCCTTTAAGCGACTTTGTAACCCAATTAGCGCCAAGTTCTTCTTGTAAAATTTGTCGCAAAGGCACAGTTCTAAACTCTGTTTCATCGCCTTGAAAACCTTCTTCGTTTGATCCAGGCACAGCTACTTCAACTTCTACTCCTTGGTTTAAATATTTTTGGTGACCAGCGTAAGTCAGCGCTGATGTTTCAAATTCATTTCTAACGTAATCTAATTGATCATCAGCATCGACAAGTCCTAATTTTTCATTTATTCTAGCTTGCTCCTCCTCTATACCTAAGTCTATTAAGTTTTCGTTTTCATCTATTCTTTTTTTAGCATCTTCTTTATCTCTAGCTATAACAAGTTTTCTAGTGTTAAGATCAAAAAGCATTGATGTACCTTCGCCTTTCTCTTGCTTTTTTTGTAATAAATCTTGATAAACAGTTGTTCTTTCTTCGCCTTCTAGATTTCCATAGTTTAATTTTTCAACAAGGCCAGCTATTTCTTTATTTATTCCTTGATAAGCGTTGACAAGTGTAGATCTATTTTCTTCTTGCCAGTCTCTAATTTTACCATCACCAATTTCTTGAGCTTTGTTTATAGCGAAGTTATCGGCTTTATTTTCTAAGTACTGTCCTAACTCTATATTAAATTTATCTTTTACAACGGCTTCAATGTCGTCTTGATTTAACAAACCGTATTTAGCTTCACCTAGCTCAGTTTTTTCATTAAACCAACCCATGCCACCGACTTGTTGTTTTACAAGATCTAATAAATATTCTTCAGGGGTTCCAAACTCTCCTGCTTTTTGCTTTCTATCTTCTAAGCTTAAGTTATTTGGATTTTCTATTACTTCGCCAAACAGCTCTCCATTAAGTCCAAAAGCTTTGTCGAGTTCTTTGTTAAAGTCTTGTATTTGATTTTTATACGCAACGCTTTCTGTTCTAACTTTTTCAGGGTCAACACCAGCTTTGTATAAAACTTTTTCTTCTTCAGGCACAAACGGATTTACATACGCTTGAAAATTATTATACAGTTGTGATCCCCAGGAAGTATCTTCCGATTTGGATGCCGTATCTACTGGCTCCGCAGTTGCATCCTCTGTCTGAGAGCCGTTTGTCTTTTCCACGTCTTTCGTGTACTCTTCAATAACTAACTTAATATTATCCTCTGACTCTCCAGCGTCAATCATGCGCTGAACAATTGTTTCTAATTCTTCCATTAGCCTTTTATTTTATTGTATATTTGTTAATTAAATCTTGCGCTTGACTACTAGCTTTTTCTTCTTCAGTTCTTCTATCAAATTCACCACCAGCCATCGGCCCCATATACCTTCTATCAAGTTGCTGAATAAAGTTAGTTGGCATGCCGGCAATGTTAATTAAATCTTGATCGCTTACTAATCCGTCGGGACCTTCTATTGGTGTGTTATTTTTAGTTAAAAGTCTATATTTACCGTCGCCCTGATATTTAGCATATCCACCATCAGGCATGTTTATTACCTCGCTTTTGTTTCTAGCGGCAGTATTATATGAGGTTACAAATCTTTGGAAATCGTTTAATCTATCGTTATACTTGCCAGTGCTACCTGTAGACTGCTTAGCATTGTAGTCTAATTTAGCTTCATTATATTTAGCTTTAGCAGTCGCTAAATAGTCGCCTCTAAAATCATCTTTGTATTTTTCTGGACTAGATGCAACTCTATCTTTTAATGTTTCTAGGTTATCAAGGTATTTTGCTTCATCAACTATTTCTATTTCTCCATTTGCATTTCTTTTGACACCTGAGTTTTCACCAAACTCTTGCACCATGTTTTCTTTAGCCCAGTTAAACGTGCCTATGTCGTCAAACAATAAAGACTCGAAGTTGTTCGTGTTTAAAAACTTCTTCATGTTAGCTTCAACTTCTTCTTCAATAGCGCCTTCGTAAGCAAAGCCTTTACCGCCAGCTCCTTGCACTACTTTAAAAGTGTCTATCATACCATCAATACCTACTTGAAAAACTTCTTTTGGTTGCTTATATTGATCTAGTGGTACTTCTTGTTTTTTGCTATTAATAAAATACAGGCCGTCATCTTTTATAATAACGTTGTCAACTAAACTTTTATCGTTGAATACAACATTGTCAACTCTAGTCTCTCTTTTGTTTGCATTAGAAATGTTTGCCAAAGGCTTTTTGTTTAGATCTACAGATCTTAGTTGTGATTCGTATTTAGACAGTTGACCAGCTATAATGTTGTTAGCTTCAGCTGCTTTTCTTTTATTTTCACGGCTTACAAAAGCGCCTTCTGACGTTTTTAAGTTGTCATAATACTGATCTTGTAAGCTTTCTAATTTTTCCGAAAGCTGTGGTCTAAGCGTAGGATTGTTTAATAGTATATCTTTAAATGAGTCGTCTATTTTTTCAGACTTTTCTTTTTGCTCTTTTCGTTTTTGACTAATAGCATTTTCTATTTGCACAGAAGCACTTTGAACACCTTTAAGTATTGGTGCTATGTCTTTTTGAGCTTCAGCATACTTAACGCTGTACATTCTCTGCGCGGCAGCTATTAACGACTGTGATGATGATGTAGTTTTTTTAGCCATAATTTTAATCTATAACATTTGAAGTGATGTTTCCAACACTTATGCTTGGCGTACCGCCAAAGTTTGGTGTTAATCTCATGCCTGAAGTATTTATACTTGGAGTTAACGAAGCTGGAGGCGTTATTGATCCTGCTTTTGGAAGCGCAGAAAAGTCGGTAGATTTGGGCTGCAAACCTCCACTTTCTATAAACGCGCCACCTAAAGTTCCTAGCATTCCAATACCAGCGCCTAGTAGTTGAGAGTTTCTATTCATTTTACCTTGCTCTGCAGCTAGTCTAGCTTGCTCTTGGCCAGTAACCTCAGCCATATCAATACCTAACATGGTAGTCATACGATCTAATTCAAAAGCTTGTCTTGCAGCTTGGTTTTGAGCTTCTTGTTTAGCTGAAGCTAAATTTATAGCTTGTTCTTGCTTCCCTATATCAGCAGCTATAGCTCTTTCTTTTTGTGCTGCTTGTCTTGACATTGCTGTAGCTAAAGAAGCTGCGCCTGCCGCGCCTCCTGCGCCTCTAAGAGCTTGTAGTGTATCGGCTTGTTGTTGAGCTTGCATGTCTCTTTGAAAATCAGCGGCCTGAGTGTTAACCTGCATGTCTTCATAAGGATTTGTAGTTTGAAAAGTATAATTTTCAAAGCTCTTCATTCGTTTTTGTAAATCTTGCTCTGCTTGACTAGGACCAGTGTTTTGTTGATTATTACCACCTCCAATAGCTCCTCCGATTAAACCTCCAATAGCACTTCCTATAGCTCCACCAATAGGGCCTCCTATTGCGGTGCCCGCTACGCCTAGTACTGTAGAACCAATTTGTGAGCCCGTGTTTTTTAAAGGGCTTTCTTCTTGACTTTTAAATTGATTTTTTAAACTTCCTTTCGCCATAATTTAATTTATTTATATATAGTTACAGTTTGAGCACTCTATTTACTGCTCTCATCTGCAGCTAAACTTATCTGAAACAATTCTGATCTTGATTTATTATTGTTATTTACCATTTTTATTTCTGCGTAATAACCTTTTATAGAACTTAACTCATGAGCGTTATCTTTTGTAAAAAATAAATAACCTATATTCTCTGGTAAAGCTAAGTTTAAGTCACCAGATATTCTTATTTTATTTGTTCGCCTATTAATACTGTTTATTGTTCCTAGCTTTACAATGTCCGCCCAATTGTTTTGATTAACGTTAAAAGCAAATGAACCTGCTCCAACTTGAGATGAAGAGGTGTGATACACGGTGTCACCAACTTGAAGCGAAGCGTTTATGTGTTCTAATTTATATTCTACTACGTATGCCATATTTTGTTTTTTTAAATAACTACATTGGGTTAGATGTAGCGAGTTGTGATATTGTAAACGTGTCTTCAGGTGCAGTAGTATCACTCGCGGGATTACCAGCCCAAATACCTAAAGTTACACTTCTTGTAGCTTCAGTAAAATTATCTAGAAGTGTTAAACTAAATGCTAGATAATTGCCACCTGCTTGGTAGTCAGTAAAATTAGTTATCCAGTCTATAGTATCAAGAGAGCTACTGTTAGTTCCGTCCCAAACAAGGATGTTGGCGGTAGCATAGTTGTTGGTGTTTTCAATGTCAAATAAATATTGATTTGTTGTTCCATTCAAATAAGCTTGGTCAGAGTTTGCTGCAATAACCCAATCTAAACCGTCCCAGGTTGCTGAATCATAATTAGCGTTTGGATTACCATTAATTGGAGAGCCAATATAACCAGTTGTAGCAAACTTAATTAATTGATTTAATGGGGCAAGCGTAAATAGCTTTTGATCTGTCGGAAGAGCTGGCAGTGCCACAGCTTGACCATTAGGTCTAATACGTATGTCGTCTGCAATTTCCCAAACTTTAATATTTTTTATTGTAAATCTTGCTCCTGCTTTAGCAAAAAAGCTTAAACAAGCAGAGTTGTTCATAGCCCCTTGCTTTATTATTCCTTCGTACTTTCCGTTAGCGTGAAACGTCAAAGCATCTTCATAGAGCTCATTTAGGTAAAAACCAACATCGTATTCATCTGAAAAGTCTATTATGTTCTGTGGTACACTCCAAGTGTCGCCTACTCCACTAACGTAATTGTTTTGAAATGGTGCTTGAGCGTTTTGCACATTCGGATGCTCCCAAGCGTTATGTTGATTGCTACCGTGGAGAAATCCACATCGTACATCTGTGTCGCTTAAGCTAGGATCAGCTTTTTCAAAATCTTCTACTTCAAAGCTAACGCCCAGCAATTTATTTCTTCCATAAACCCGACCTTCTCCACTACTTTGTGAGCTAGAAAAATTGAATAATCCGTCTGAGTAAGAAAGCACTGGAACACCTCCAACAACAGGCTCGAATATTTGAAATCTAATCGCAACCTCACACAGACTGTTACTAAACGTTGGGTATGGACTTAAGGTATCTATATTCCAAGTAAAACCATCATAAACATTAGTGCCAGAGTATTCTGATGATTGTATTGGCTTATAAACAAGCTTGTTTAGTAAGTCAGATATTACCTCAAATTCAAAGTCAGCATTAATCGTATAGGGATATCCAGTCGTATCAGCGTTGTCGTAGACGTGATGAAAAGAGCGCGGGTTAAAAATGTTTGTAAACTGCCCTTGGCAAGTAGGATCAAAATAGTTGGATTGGCATGAGGTTAAGGTGTAAGGGCCATAAACTCCGCCTGAATTAAAAGAACCGTTTGTGTTTATTAAATTTGTTCTAGGAGCTGTTTTTCCGTTCCAAACACCAATCCTAGCTGTTATAGGGCTTCCAGTCTCATTTGGCCTTACGTTAAGAATTACATTTAACTTAGAAGTGTAATCGCCGCTAGTATTCAAGGTTGCCGAGACAACAGTTGCGTTATTAGAGTTGTTGTTCACGTTGTTATTGTCTGTAAAACCTTCTGTGCCAATTTGATAAGGCTTGTCAATTACATGCGTGCTATTTTCTGCGTTAGGCCCAGTGGCAAACATCAAAGGTATATTAGCTTGAGAAATACCATCGTACTCGCTACCGCTATCTTCTGCAAACACGTGTGTAACAGCTCCTTCGCTTGCCGCAGCATTTAAAAATCTAGCGTAAGTGTAGTTTGTTGAGTCCCAGCTTCCCCATGCGCTTAGATCCGATGGATGTATAAAATCTACTCCATATAAGTCGACATATGGGCCAAATGGAGTATGATTTACTCGAAATTTAATTCTTTTAGTACTAGAAGGTAAATTTACAGAGCTTTCGTTAGAGTGGTACTGCCACACGCCATCTCCATTATCAACCCATACAGCAGTCATTTCTGTTTCTGCGGCTGGCGGTTCAATTGTAAAAAAAGAATGGTTTTCAGCAGCGTAGTCATCAGCATAAAAATGCTTAGCTTTTACCGCGACAACATAAGGCGCTGATCCAGTATAAGCCGAATAATTTACAACAAGGCTGTGTGTGTACTGAATCCCTAAAGCAGCATCAAGAATATTCCAGCTAGGATTAGGCGTTAAGCTTTCAAGCATATCTACGTAAGATGGTAAAATTCCTTCATCATCATAGTTTCCGCTACTATCAACATATTCTCCTGCTTCTACAGCAGCAAGATTCCATCTTCTAATTTGAATAGTAGGATTATTCGTGCCATTAGCGAAATCTTCTGCATCGTAATCACTTACTTGAAAGTAAATAGTTGCACTTCCAGCCTCGCTTGTTTGCGAATCAAAGCCAGCTAGCGTATGATTTAAAACCCAAAAAAGAGCTGGATCAAAAGGTTGAGCATACTGCGTTATAGTCATTGTGTCTTTAGGGAAATCAGTGTTAGGATCTGAACTAGAGTGCCAAATACCTAAAGTAATTTCTCTTTCATTGTCTGGCGTGTTTTCTGGAAAAGAACACGTTAAAAGGTAAGATGTTTCAGAAGTTGACACTTGCTGGTAAGAAAAACCTGTTGTTGTTGTTACTCCAGCCGCAAGCGCAAAGTATTGCTCGGTTAATGGATCCCAAATGCCAATAGTAGGTGCGCTACCTGTCCATTGAGCTACAACGTTAGTAGATTGTGCACCCTCACCCCAGTTTAAATATAGCTGCCCCGTGTCAACGCCTGCTTGAGGCGTAAGAATAGCTAAGTTAGGTTCTGGCTGAATATGTTTTATAATACCACCGTATTGAGGTTGATATTGTAAAAATAAATTACTAACATCTGTAAAGTTTGTTCTTTGCGGATGAAAAACTGAAAATTGCAAAAATCTTTCTTCAAAACCAGTATTTGCTGTAGCTGTGTAGTCAAAATAATACTGATAATTGTTTTCAACGTCTGCAGAATCATAGTTAGGGTTTAGAGTAAGACCTTCTATTTCTGCGCTTCCGTTTACCCAGCCTCCAGGAGTTCCGTTAGAGGCTTGGAATACATCTACGCCATTATAAGTAGTATAAGAACCACTACTAAGAACAGTTACGCGTGGAGGTGGATATTGCTTGTCGTTAGATATTAAAGTTCGCATATTGAAGTTGGTGAGTGAAGATGGGCTTGTTTGTCTAACGAAAAGCCTAAACGAGCTAGTATCACCAACTCCTGAAGGAACAGAAGCAACATCTTCAGTGAAATGACCAGCTGCAACATTTGAATATGGAGTAGTAGCGCCGTCTAAATTTAAAGTTAAAGAGTCACCGTTATCCCAAGTGTTGTCTTGCGTTATAGTTGCTGAGCTTGATATTGATCCGTCTTGTGGATGCGCTATTGATAAAGTTGCTGTTCTAGCTTGATTTCCTCCGTCAATAGGAAGTACATTTACTAACGAATTACCAAGGTGATCTTCTTCGTCTTGATTTCTTATGGCTATAGCATGTCTAAAAACGCCGCTAGAGTTACCGCCTACTTGATCCCAGCCAGTATACTGGGGAATAACCCAGCCTCTAGGTTGTGACGATCCTACAGGATACTGATCCTGAGCAATGATTAAAGGCACCTCTTGCATTTGAGCTAGAGAAACATTTGTATTAGTAAAAGCGTAAACATAGTGTGTTATACCTTGTGCCTCTGCTAGATTAGTTCCGTCAGTAGCATATGCAAACTGTGGTAAAGGTCCATCAGCGCTAGGTATATGAAGCCAATTTGTAGAAACAGGACTAACGTGACTTATTACTATTCCAGTAGAAGTAAAAATATTTTCATTGTTAGAAAAGTTAGAGTCATAACCTGTATCTACGTAGTTATCGTAATACATCTCTATAGCGTCTGTGTTTTCTGTAGCTATTTTTAACAATACATAAGGCTCTGTTTGCTGTAATATAGTAAAGGTTGTTCTTGATATTAAAGGGTATTTATCATCTCTTACATCAACAGTTAAAGTTCTGTCAGACAAGCCTACGTCTATAGCGTCTACGTCAAAATGATAAGCGTATTCGTTTCCGCCTAAATAAAAAGCAATTTCATCTCCAAGCTGCGCCCAAGTTGAACTAAAAGTAAAAGTAACATTTTCAGAAGGTATATTGTTTATTATTAAACTTTTTGAAGCCTCGCTAGTTAAAGTTCCAGCGCCGTCTAAAGCATCTCCAGCGCCAACGCCTGCAACAACAATACCGCTAGATCCAGCGTTAGTAATAGAGTACGGATTAGAATTACTAAAGCAAAAATAATTAAAGTTGTCAAAAATTGCTTCGATAGGTCCTTCACTGTTTCTAGTGTATGATAATCTATATTTATACGAGTATGGATTATCAAATTGATCGTTAATAGTTTCAATAAGAGTCCATGTAAACTCTCCATTTTCGCTGTCGGCTGGCGAGTGGTTAAAATTAAACATTAACTGTCCTCCAGTTCCAGGCACGTAAGGCTCGTCAAAGCCAATTATTGTCATAGCGTTTATAAAAGCTCTCATGCCTTCAACGTCGCTAGCTTTAAACTGTATGTCGCAAACCATTAGTGGGCCATCTTCTGTAGCTGCAAAAGTAATAAGACCTTGATCTTGATTAGGGTAAGTGTTGTTGCTTACTATATTGAGATTTGAAACTTGAGCAACCCCTTCAACATATGATGGGATTGGTAAAATATCTACAATAACATTGCTCCATATACTTTCGCTGCCTTCATAACCACCGCCTCTATTAAGAGGAAGAGTTACAAAAGTTGAATTTGTGTCATAAACCTGATTAACATCGTCAAATCTTATAGCTAAATTGAAGTCTATGTCATCTGTTAATGTAGTATTGGCAGCCCAAGTAATGTTTACATTAACCTTGTTATCTGAAGCAAATCCTATTGTAGTATTTGAAAAAGTAATGTTAGTTATTTCAGCGTTGTTTTCTAAAATCTCTGCAAGATAATCTTCATCTATGCTAAATTGAGACTCTGCTATAAAATAACCTTCTGCTGGAGATATTAAAAAATTAGACTGCAAAAGCCCGGCAACACCTACTTGTGTTATGTTGTTTATGTCTAATCCTTGTGATGATAATATATTTGGCATAATTTATTTATTAATACGAGCTACCGCTACTACTACTACTACTGCTGCTGCTGCTAGTGCCGCTGGAGCTACTAGCAGAACCTCCAACACCAACAAACCCACTAGATCCTGACTCAAAAGTAAATGAAGGTGTTATATCTACATCAAAGCCTGCGGTTGGAAACACTCCGTTTATAAGAGTTACATTTGATGTTAAATTACCTAAACCTTGAGCTGAAAATTCTTTAGTATTTATATTAGTATCATCTATAGTTCCACCGTCTGCAGCATTAGTGTGTTTAGTAGTTACGCCTTTAACGTAGGAAAACCATTTGCCTTCCTTGTCTAAAAAATACGTAGGTATTGATTGCTGTAAGTTAGTATTTAAGTACTCGCTGTACCACCCATCTTTTTCATACAAATTATAATAACTATTGTCTTCTTCGTTTGCAATTACTCTAGCCTGAGTGCCTTCGTAATCAAAATATCTAAAAGCTTTTACTATACTAGGGTCGTCATTAAATATACATGTTATTGAAGAATTGTACTCTGTACCGTAAAAAATATTGTAGCCTTCTTTGTCACTGTGATGCCTATATATATCACCGTTTTTAAAAGTATAATACTTATTATTTAGAGTTAAACCAGCTTCTTTTATGAAAGACTTAAAACTAGTCCAACCGTCTACTGTTTCGTTGTAAGACAAGGTGTTAACTAATTTTGTAGAGTTTAGCTGTATAATTTCATGAACACTTATGTTGTAATCTTCTTTGTCGCTGTCGAAAGATCCTATGATTGCATTAGCGTTCGTTAAATGATCTTTAAACCAATCATTCATACCTACTTTTGATATAGGTGTTATTCCGTCTCCAGAAAGTCTTATCACAGCGTTTCTTTGAACGTCTGTAAAATAGCATCTATATTCGTCCGCTGCAAAGCTTTCAGGATTTTTAGATATACCATAATCGCCTTTAAAAGGTATAGCTTGCCCTAAAACTTTATCTGTAGCTAAAAGTTGCTCTTTACCATCAGCGTTAAACAAAGCGTCTTTTTTAGATAGCACTTTTAAACATTTCTTTTCACATATTGTTAAAAGATCATTATTTCTTGAAAACAACTTTTGTATACTACCGTAATCAGGATTTATTTGCTTTATGATGTTTTTAGACATTATAAACTCGTTAAACCTGTTTAATCCTCTATTTTCATTGTATATTTCAGAAAATATTATGTCACTTGGCTTAGTATATTCTGAGTAATTTACTACAGGCATACTAGCTTTTACACCACTTTGCTTACCGCTAGCTATATATTTAAAAAGTTCTGCTCCGTTATAATCGTCTCTAATAGTGTCAGACTCTACGCCGTTACCAAAAGCAATGCAATTGTACCAAGGTAGACTGTTGTATAAGTAGTTAATACCATTGTCGTGAGCTATGTCATAATGAACTATAGGGTTTAAGTATATGTAATTGTCTCCTACTGACAGGTTCTTTCCTAAAAACGCTTCTACATAAGATCCATCATTATTTGTAAACCTAACTTTGTAGTTACCCATGACTACATTATAATTAAGATCTGAAGGCGAGCTTAAAGTTATTTTGCAATAGTAATCCGCATCGTTATTAGTGCTTTGAGCATCGCCAACAGTCGTAGCGCCATCAACACTTACGACAAAAGGATTTGAATAATGACCTTTGCTAAATATGCCATTTATCATAGCAACATCTTCATGTATTGTTACTTTAGCTCCTTTTTTAATATATTTAGTTGCTTGTCCTTTTTCAAGTCTAATAGGATAAGCATCACCTATTTCATAATAAAGATCTAAATCTAGCGTATTGTCAGGTTCAACCTCAAATACAGCACCATTGTTACTACCTACCGAAGCTATAGCGCCATCACCACCGAGAACTCCAAGAGTAGATTCTCCTGTTCCATCAATATTAACTCTAGCTACTTTAACAAAAAACTTGCCATCAAGCTCACTTGAATCTAGCTGTAAACTATCTGGTACAGTAGTTCCTTGCAAAGATACTTCCCCGTCGTTCACGTTGACTTCACCTATTATTGACACAACTCTATGTCTTGCAGCTGTATCTATTATAGGATTGTTTGAGTTTTGTTGTTTTTTAGATATTAAATAGTCTCCAGTCTTTACCTTATCCTTATCCACAGAGTTAAACACTAGGTATATATAATCTCCTTCGTCTGAAGCAAATGCTGCTTCTAAAACTAAGTTCTCATACTTAGAGGTATTTTCTTTTATAAAATACTTGTATGTTTTAGCCCAAGATGGCGCGTTGTTTCTAGGAGATACTATTAAAGTATTTTTATTAGCCGCTTTTTCTTTTGAGCAATTAAAATCTTCATCTTCACCAATTAAAACAGAAGACTCTCTTCCTAATTCATCTCTATATACAATACCTAGATTATAATTTCTTTCTGACTTTATAGACTTTTGCCCTGTTAGACTAGGCAACTCAAACGTTGTTGATGGGGCTGAAGTAATTTCAAAAGTAGCATTAGTAATAGTCATAACGTCTAAAAAGTTAGTGACTGGATCTTCATCAGACTGGACATGTAAAGATAAATTTTGACCTTCAGTTAAATAAACTTCTACTTCAGCTATTTCAATGTCGTAAGCAGCGTCTGGAAAGTTTCCTAAAGAGTTAGCTGTAAATCCATTAAGCTGCATTTGATTTATGTCGTTCCAAGGACTAACCACGGGCGAGTGTTGGTTGCTTATAGCGAAATTATTGTAGTAAGTCCAAGGAGAATTACTAAAGCCAGTCCAAACACCAGTGTCTCCGTCGAAACTTTCTGCGCCTACTGTAGTAGTGATTGTTTGGTTTACTGCTCCAGCAACATCAATATCAGGTGATGATAAGCCAGCGGTAACGTCTTGAACGCTAGCCCATACTGAATCAGACGCCGTGCTTGGTGTAGCTGCTGGTAAAACTACAAGTCTAACTCTTCTTGGTCTAGGAAGGTTGCCATTACTAAACTCAGAATAACTAGCTCTAACTCTAGCTGAGGCTTTTATTTTGTAAAAACCTTCTTCAGGAGCAGTATAGACGCTGAAAGTGTTGCCGGCTTCAAAGTTATCTCCTGGATCAAACTCAACACCCATCTTGATAGGCATGCTAGTCATCACACCACCAAAGCTACCCATACTTCCATTTAATAAATAATCTGTAGGGTTATTTACGAATATATCGTCTCCGTCATTGTTTTCCACAAGACTGTTGTGTATTCCTTGTGCGGCGCTAAAAATGTTTTCAGAATTAAAAGAACCAAGAAACCCTCTTGAATCACTTTCAATATAACTAACAATGTTAGGTGTTATTGTATTATTATAAATATCAAACAAGTTATAATCTTGCGTGTAGTTAGCGTACATCAACCTATTTGCTTGAATTTCTTGAGCTACAGCTTTTTTTGGAACAGCGTCAAAAGTTCTTAGCAACTGATCCGATGGGATTGTATATCCAAACAATCTTTCTTTTATAGTTATAGAAGATGTTTCGTAAGAACTTATCATTCTGTATTTTTGCAAACCTTGTAGCACCATAGGTGATAAAGGTGTAGAAAGTTTATCTACAGTTCTAAAAACATGAACATTGTCTGATTTTGAGCTTTTAAAAGCTAACTCAATAGCAATAACGTCTCTTGGAGTATGTTCGTGAATAAAATCAGTTAAATTAATTTGTTCTAAAATATTTTGCATACCAAGATTAAACCCGTCTTTTGGTGAATACGAGTAATTACTAGGTAAAAACATAGCTGTAGTAAAAGGAGCTAAGCAAGAAGTTTCGTTGTCGGCGTATATGTACCTGTAAGAAAAACTAATAAAATCGTTGTTGTATAACTCGTCTTGAGTAATTGAGTTAGCAAGCCAAGCTTCAGGCACAGATCCAGAATCATAGCCATCAGGATATTCGCTTATTCTTTTAACTACGTAATAACCTCCGTTTTCTGCGCTAGGATTACTTCCATAAACTTCTTTAATCTGTATTCTAATTGAAGCGGCGCTTTGATTTCCAGTAAGCTTTAATATTGTTCCTACGCCCCAAGCTTCAGGTATACTAGTTTGAGGCTGTATATATATGTTAGTATCTAGATTATAAAGCTGACCAGCGCCGTTAGTAAAAGACCACAGCGACCAAGGATCATCACTACCTCCTACCTTGCTATACACAGGAATATCGCTAACGTTGTTAGAGCTAGAAATAATTTCCGTTGCTTTCATGGCTGTTTCAGGATTAGGCTTCAGTACTGTTATATGAGATTCCTTTATGTAATCTACTGGAAATAGCTTTTTATTTTTTTTAGAAACAAGTATTGTGTGCGGACATCTATAAATACTTGAAATTGATGAAGTAGCTGGATTACCAGCTATTGATCTTTGGATGCTTAGTTTTTTAGGTTCATTTCTACCGTCAGTCCAAAACAAGTAATCGTCTATTACGTTAATCGCACTTATATAAGAGCCGCTAGGAGTAAAGCTTGTTGGAGTGCCGCTAACGTTATTTTCTTGCTCCTTAGAATTTCCTTTGTTAAACTTTAATACTCTTGGTGATGTAAACTTTAAATAAACACCCTGATTTTTCATGTTGAGATTCCACAACACACCTTCTAAGCTGTATATTTTATTAGTCTTTATTATAAAATTACCAGGAAGCCCAGTCTCTCTAATATTTTTTACTATTATTACGTTTTCAGCGCCATATATATCGTTACCAGAAATGTCTATAGCTTGAACACGCATACCTACTCTTACGTCTTGAGCGTTTATAAGAGTAGTAGCTGGATACTCTGTGTTTGGCAAAGTATAGTACCCCGGTCCGTAGTAAATGTTTATAGTATCGTTAGCTACTTCATCGGTTTGCTGAGGCCTTACGTTAATTTGATAAACGTCGTTAAAGACTACTTTTGATTTAGTTAAAGAGCTATTAGTTTTATGAGGCGTTATTTGCTCAATTAAATCAGACCTTTTACCAAGAAGTATAGTTCTAAGGCCAAAGTCAGTGTTGACTTCAGTCTGGTTAAAGTTAGCGGCATCGCAAACAAAGTTGTATATGTGATTATTTTCTGCGTCGTTAAAAACCCCAACAGTTTGAGCCGAGTCATGTTTTACGTAAGAGCGATTATTGTCTGTTGCCCAACTAGTGTTACCTTTTAATGTTTGCGCTGTGCCAACGTCTGGACCTTCAGAGCTTGATATTTCAATGTTTAAAGCATCTCTATACTCGCCGCTTGGAACAAGCCTTTCGTCTAGGTCTTTGTTCATTTTGGCTTTTAAAAAAGTTCTTTTTAATTCAGCCATTTACTAGTGTTTAATTTGTTTAGATCTACCTCTTAATACTTGAGTTATTTCTTCTATTTTTATATTTGAAAGTCTTAGTTTTGCCTGACGCTTTGATGCTCTAGCTTCTTTTTTTAATCTTTCTATTAACCTATTAGGCATATTAGCTCTAGTAGAAACTATAGCGTAAGCTATGTATTTATACAGTGCTTCTTCAGCAAACTTGTGAACTTGCATTTCAGCGTCAGTACCTAAGCTGTCGCTTATGTATTTAAGTATTATAGTAACTCCTGAAAGATTAGAGCTAAAATGTATTTTGCCTCTTAACTCATCTATATAGAAAGATCCATTTGTTTGTGCAAACTGAGGATCTAAGCCGTATCTTTGACCTAAGTTGTAGTCTACGATATCGTCATCATAATCAAAGTCGTCCATGTTTTCTTCTGAAGGAGAGCTTGCTTGGTAATTAGCCCAAGTGTCTGAATCAGACGTTTGTATTTCATTACCACTAAAAGTATAACTACCGTCGGCGGCTTGAGTAATTTTTTCTGGATTACTACTAACTCTAGCTGGATGTATTACGTGCTCTACGCCTGCTTTATCTGACCAAGTTAGTTTAACATAGTTAACATAGTCTTGAGGTAAATTCATTTGTAGGGTTGTTGGAACAGATATTTCAAAAGCTTTTGTTGATTTAAAAGTATCAAAACTTAATTCTTGTAAACCTCTTTTAGCGTGAAAAACAACATCAGTTCTTTTTATCTTACTTATTATTTTATCCTCTCCAACGTATGCTATTATAAATTGATCAATAACATTTTTTAATGAAGTAAACTGATAACCACCTAAGTTGCTACCGCTGTAATACGCACTACCTGTTTCGTTAATTAAAGACATATATTATGATTTTTCTTGTTGAACTTCTTTATTATCTTTACCCGTAGCAAACGCTTGTATGTCTTGTTTCTGCATTGCAACACCAGCTAGTTCTAATATTTTGTTTACAATAGTTACAGTTTCAGATTGATGCAACTCAAAGTTAACAGAGCTTACAGCATCGTACATCGCTTGTTCGTTAACAATAGTATAACCCCAATTGCATTGAGTAGGCTTAGCTATATAATTATAAGAAACGTTACTAATACCTATGCTAGAAGGATAAAGCGAAATAGAAAAATCCCCTAATGATCCATTATTATTTTTTTCTAAAACATAAACTGGATTTGTAGTTGAAGGTTTAGTTAAAGGAGAAGAATTTACGTAAACTAATTCGTTTGGCAACACTTTGTCTACTTCAATAAATTCACCTGAAGAGTTTGTGAACAATATTGTGCCTAATCTATACACGTCGCTATTAAGTGCAATTTTTCTACTGCTTACTTCGCTAACCTCTACGTTATCAAACAAAGCAAAGTCAGTAGCACCAGTATTACCGTTACCAGATATAAATAGCTTTAGATTAGTAAAGTTTCCAATCGCACTAGCATAAACGTCTAAAGTACTACTAAATCCAGGTCCAATGGTTGGAGAAGGAACTCCATTAAAAAGAATGCCAGCAGTTGCCGTTGCGTTACTTGCGCTGGTGTTTAAGCTGCCAGTGTTAACGCTAACCCTAGCTCTATATAAAGTTCCAGGAGTTGTAGCAACAGCTTGAGTCGTTCTAAATACATTGTTAGCCGCGTCGTTTTGTAATTTTAAACTTCCAGTACCGACATCATGCGATTGACTACCTCCGTTTTCTGCAGCAGAAACTCCGGCAGTAAAACCAGTGATGTTATCATCAAAAGTTCCATTAGTAACTAAATTAGATCCAAAAGTAGCTAAATAACCAGGGGTGTTTGTAGTAGAAACAACTGTAGCTTGATTACGTTTAAATATAGATATTTTTTCATCAAGACCTTCCAGCATATCAGAGTACTCAGTGTCGTTGCCGTGAGTTCTGTTAAATTGATTTAAGTCGTAAAAATATTGTTCAAATATTTCTAGCTGAGCTTGATTAGCAAACAAGTTAAATTCTTGAGGCGTGATGTAGCCTCTTTGCTCTTTATTGGCGATTGCCAAAACTCTTTGATATACTGTGTCTATGCTTATCGCCATTTATTTGTATTTTTATTATAGATGTTGAACCACCTAAAAAGGTGATCCAACTCTATAAATAATCACTTAGTTTAACCGCTTTTCAATATTGGAATATATTTCCATACCTTCATCAGTTTTAAACCATGCAGCTAACGCAGAATAAGGGTGTTCATCAAATGGAACTGTCATTAATTTTCTGTCGTTTGAACCCCAACTAAAAGTTCTTTGATCAGAAGATAATTTTATAATACCTGACTCTGTGGCTCTAATACCAAAGTTTCTAAGAACTACGTTTTCATCATTAACTAACTCTAAGAATAAATCTGGATTTTTCTTAGCGTATAGTAGTAAATCTCTTCTAAGCTCCTTAGAACTCATGTCTGTTACCTTAGACCCCACTTCTACTCTCATGATAGCTTCAGCCATATCAATATCAATATTTTTAGCAGCGTTTAAAGCTTCTATTTCTATCTCTATAGTTTCTATTTCGCTAACAGCGTTTGCAACTGGTTTTTCCTCATAAAACAATTTGTCTCTATCAGGGTGGTATAACGAAAGAAGTTTTTGTAATATTGTTTTTTCTCTTTCAACTATTAGCATGCCGTTTCTAAAAACAATATGTTCTAGTCTTTGATCCCCTACCATCTCATCTGCAAATACTGTTTTTTGATTTTGACAATACTTAAGTTCTCTTTCGTAACCTTTTTCTTCATCAAACCAATGTATGTTTGCAGATCTAATAGATCTTGATAACGGTTTTTTACTTCCTCTTAACCTGTATATTCTATTTTTTATTTCCCAACCATCTTCAAGAGTCTTGTATTTTTTCTCAACTCTTTTTGGTTTTTCTACAACTGGAGCTTCTTCAACAACAGTTTCTTTAATAGTAACAGGTTTCATTTCGTTAGTAGCTTTTACTTCAGGTGCTACTTCAACCTTTTTAGCTTGTTTTTTTGCCATAATATAATATAATAAAAATTAATAAAAAAGATCGAGGGCCGTAGCCCTCGACCATAATTGATTTACTTCATTAACATGAAGTTGTTAGCAGCTTGTGTCACTAAACATCTTTCAGATAAATAGTGAACTTGCATTGCGTCAAGCGCAGATGTAGTAGCTCCAACAGAACCAGTAACCCAAGTTTTCATTCTTCGGTCATCAGTTTGAGAAGCTCTATAACGTACGTGTAAGAAAGGACGCTTAAGGTTCTTTCCTAAAGCTTGATCGTAAACAGAAGATACACCAGCTGGGATAACAACTCCACGGATAGCTGCGCTACCTGCTCTGTCATTAATACCACCACGTGTAGCTTTGTCGTTTAAGTAACGGAAATCAGACTTATAAAAGTCATAAGATCCTCTACGGAAACCAGAGAAGCCTAAGTTTAGCGCCATGTCTTCAGAGTTGTCAAACACACCGTAAGATGTGCCGCCAGCTCCGTAAGAGTTCATAGAAGCTAACATATCGTCCATAGCTAGAGACGTAGCTCTGTTTACAAACATCATGTTTTCTTCAATAGCACCTTGCTTATCAAACTCTGCTAAAATAGCGTCAAACTCAGCTAAATCAGTAGCAGCGTTTACACCAGTTACACCAGAAGTAATATTACCTCTAGACTCAATAGCAGCGAATAAACCTTCAGTACCAGAACCACCAGCACCAGAGTCAGCAGCGCCTCTAATTTGTCCATCGTCACCAAAGCCGATGATAGAGTTAGCAACTGTTAATTCACCTTCTAACATAGACATCTCTAAGTAGTCAGTAAAACGAGCTCTAGTATCACCTTCAGCTTTTAAGTACCAGAAGTAACCACTTTGTCCTTCTTCACCAGAAACTTCAACCCAACCAATTTGAGCAGCATCAGATCCAGAGATCTCATAGTAGTCTTTTAATATGATTGGCTTGTTAGAAAATGATTTGAAAGCAGGAGAAAGAGCTTGTCTCTTGTTAGATCTAAAAGTACCAGTATCATCTGTATACTCTTGACCTTTACCGTACTCAGAACCAATAACTAATAAAGTAGCAGTTCCATCAGAAAGTCCTGCAGCAGCGCCTGTAGCAGCAGCGTAAGGCTCAAAACTTACAACAGCAGATTCTGGAGTTTCAACGATAAGAGCTTTAACGACAACACCCGCTTGTGCGATTAATACAGTGTCGTTAGTTCTAATACCGTGATTAGCTACAACAAATCCGTCACCAGCAATATTTCCGTCAATGTCAGATACTACAGTAAAAGTACCGTTAACATCTCCATCAGCGTCAATAGTTCCGATATAAGATAAGTGTAAACGTGATTGTTCAGACCAGACAACTTGATCAGATGTCATAGCCTCTTCAGCACCTACTTGAGAAAGAAATCCTGAGATAGTTCTGTTTCCAAAAACCTCAGCTTCTTTTTCCATAAGTTCTGGCAAATATTGTTGCGCCCAGTCATTAGACCCGGACGTAAAGTCAATGTAATTGCTAGCAAGCGTTTGTTGCTGTGGAGCAGCTACGCTGTTTAACAATGTTCCATTAGTAATAGCCATAATTTTTTAATTTAAGCGTTAATAATTAATTTTTGTTTTTAATTTTAAACTTAAAATCATTGGAACTTTCACCTAACACTTTAAACTTTAAGCCGCCAGCTTCTACTTCACCATGAGACTGTCTTGGACTCATGCTTACATTTTTGCTTTTTGCGACACTCTCCTTGAGAGCATCGGCTTTACCTTGCTCATAAAAGTGTTTAGCGACAACATCAGGATTCATTGCTGTAAATAAAGATTTATGATAACCCTTAGCGTCTGACATTGTATTATCTTCGTTCAAAAACTTTTTGACAAAGTTGTTAATGTCGCTTTGAGTTGTCTTAACCTTTTCAGCATCCTTAACGTTAAACCTATATTTTTTATCTCCGACGTTATATTCAAAACCTTTGAACTTGTCGTTAAAGACCTCATTAGTCTTTTTGTTAAATTTAAGTTTAGCGGTTTCTGCCACCTTTTGGTTTTCCTCAGATTCCTTGTTATATCGATTAAAAAAGTCCCAAGCTTTTTGCTGTTCAGGCGTTAAGCGTGATCCTGATTTAATCTCCTCGTAATATTTAGACTTTTGCCCGTCTAAGTAGGCTTTAGCACTGGCAACTTGCTCTTTTAGCGCTATCTTTTTCTTTTTAATATCTTTTTCATCGTCTACTTCTTCGTCAAAGTTAAACTGGTCTTCAATTAAAAAGTCTATTTCATCAGCCGATAAATGCGGCTTTGTAACTTTGTAATACTCTGTCAAAGCTGTTAAATTATCTAGCTCAGAGTAATCTCTGTTTAAATCAACGTAATCTTGAAGCGAACCTCCAGTTTCATCCATAAAGTCTATTAACTTTTGAATATTTTCTGGTAAATCTTCACCGGTCTGTTGAGCTTCGCTTACGGCCTCTTGTACCTCTTCAGCTAGCTCTTTAACTTCTTCAGTTGATTCTTCAGTAACCTCTTCTAAAACTTCTTCAAGTTCTTGTGTTTCTGCTTGCGGTTGTATGTCTTCTTGCTCTTCTGTGGTAGCGGCACTTTCATCGCTTGCAACCACTCGTGAGTCGTTAACTCCACCTCCATCAGCTTCTGGCTCTGTTGTTTCTTCTTGGTCTTCATTGCTATCTATTGGTTTGTTTAAGTCTACTTTAATAACATTGTCATCTCCAGCGCTTTTAAATTTGCTTTCATCAACAATCTGCTCTTTAGTAGTTTCTTCTTGTGTAGTTTCTTCAACTACGTTTTCATTTTCTTCCATAATATAAAATATAAATTAGTAATTATCTAGGATCAAATCCACCTAAATCAAATCCACCAAGTGTATCATTACCTGCAGACTCAAAGTTTTTAGGTGAACCACCTGTTTTTCTTTGATCAATAAGTTCACTTTGTTGAGAGGCCTGTATTTTAGTTCTCTCATCTTTTCTATCTTCTTTTTGTTTTTCCTTGCTTTTCAATGTTTCAACTTCCATCTGCTTAAGTTGCATGTTCATTTGAAACTCTAATTGCATAAGCTCTTTTTTAACTTGAGCCTCTTGATTTAGTTTTTGAGCATCTAGTTGTCCTTGTAGTTGAGCAAGTTGAGCTTTTGATTGAGCCATAACTTGTTCTTTTTGTGCTTCAAGTTGAGCGGCGTTTTGAGCTGCTTGAGTATTAGACTGTGTTTGAAGCTGTATGTTTCTTTCTTGCATTTGTTGATCTTGCTTCAACTTATCTTTTCTTCTTATCTTTAATAATTGATTAGCAAGACTAACGTTTCTTATTTCTCTAACATCTATAGCGTCCTCTAAGTTTATGTTGTTTTGAGACAAAGCCTGCTGGATATTATTTTCTAGCAAAGCTTTTTCTTCTTCATCTGGAGCAAGCTCTAAGAATATTCCAAAATCATAAAGATGAAGACTACTAAGCTCTTCTAAAGTTCCTACGTTATGAGAACCTATTGCTTCTATAAAAGCTTCTTTAGTTGGGGAATACTCTATTACATCTGATATTCTAAGAGACAAAGACTCAGCAACATCACTTGATAAATACAAGCCAGCTTGAAGTATGTGTCTTGTTGCTGTGTTTGAGTTAGCAGCCGCTAGTTTTTGTATGCCGACCAAAGCGTTCGCATCAGGCGTGCTACCATCTCTAGCTTCATTTAGCCCGGTTGTATCTCTAATCATTTGTAAGTAGTAGTTGTAATTAGCTATTAAGCTTTGCATTTTACCTCCACCATTACTACTTCTTATTTCTTGTATAGGTACTTTACCAGGATTCATATCACCATCAGCCGTCATTGATCTACCAATAACAGAACCTGTTTGGAAGAACATGTTTAAAGCCTCTTGCGGATTATAATTTGTTCCATTACCTAAATCAACTTCAGCTAAACCGTCCGCGTCTAAATAAACACCGTCTGGAACCATACGTGACATTACTTGTTGTAGCTTTAAATGAGTTAACTGTATCATATCTGCAAAACCAGTTATACGGCTAACTAAAGACTCTATGCGGCCTTTATACATTCGAGGAGCAACAATGCTATAATTCATTTTAACCTTAGTGTAGTCGCTTTTTGGTCTCATCATGTTTTTTGACATCTCCCATTTTAAAAGCTTTTCAGTACCTAATATTAAAGCGCCTTCATACAAGCACTCTACGTTTTTTTGTAGTTTAGAAAAGTTTTCAGCACCTTCTGGCGGGTTAAACGTATCGTCTTTTTCGATAGCTTTTTGCATACCTGAACCTGTTTCTTTTAGCTTATAAACCTGGTTCATATATGTTTTATAATTAAAGTAAAGAACTTTAATTTTGTTCGTGTCTTCTTTTTCGTTAGAATAGTTTTCAGGTCTCTTGTTAGGTCCTTTTTGTATTTCTTCTAAATCTTGCTGTGTTAAATGAGGGAACTGTTTAACAAGCTCGTTTACTGGTATAGACTTTACCTCTCCAACATAGTATATATCATCAAAATAAGGCGACTCAGTGTAAGAATAAACTAAGTCAGCTGGATCAACATAATCTATAGTAATACCTTCAGAAGTATTAAAGTTTGTTTTTACAGCACCAATACCTAGTACTGTTAAATCGTAATAAAACCTTTTTCTTGTAAGCTCGTACTTATTACCATCAAACAATACATTTAAAGCTTGTTCTTCAGCTAGCTCTATAGCTTGCTTATAAGAAAGCTGCATATGAAGCTTAAGTTCTTCTTGAGTTTTAGGCAAAGCTTTAGGATCGTTTTCGTACATATTTATCCCAAAAGCTTTACCTACATAGTCATTAAACTCTTGAGTCTTCATGTCTTTAAGTATAGATTCCATATACTCAGTTCTTAAAGTAACTCCATAAGGATCTTGAGAGTACGCCTTAATATCGTATGTTCTTTCAGATATACCGTTAACAACAATATCGACAAACTTAGGTATTATTGGCACTGGCTTCCAGTCTAAATTTAAATAGCTTAAGTCGCCGTTAATAGACAATTCGTCTTTATATTTCTGTATAGATTGTTCTCCTCTAGCGTATAATCTTAAGTTGTGAAAGTTTCTCTGACTATGACCGTGCATGTTATAGCTAGAGCCTTTGTGAGATGTGTTATCACCATACCATTCAGTTTCTATAGCCTTTGCCACTTTCAAACCGTAGTCATAGCTAACTTTTTCTATATCGCTAACTACTTGGCTTGGAAAATAACTATTACTAGAATATGCCATATTTATTTTATTATTTTAGAAGTAAAGCCATCGTTCTTATATCTAGCTATACCTAGGTTTATTTTTTGTTTTGTTCTATTAGCTGTTGGTCTATAAAGGTGTCTATTGCAAGCCATGATTGCTAAGCCTGAACTTATAGAGGCATCGTGCTTTGTTCTTTTATTTATATCAAACTTTGCCCAGTCGTTTAGTGTTTCGTTAAAATAAACGCTACCATAATTACCGTTTTGCAAATGACCAACGTGATCATTAATATACATTTCAATAGCAGCGGCATGAGCTTGCTTTATATCTTCGCTAGAGTTAGGTATACCACCTATTTCTTTTTCAGCTGTTGAAAGCTTGCCCCATACTTTATCTGGTCTATTCATGCTAAATCCTCTATAACCTCTTCTTTTAAAATAATAAAGTAATCTTGGTTTATTATTTTCTGCTAACAATGGCATGCCATAAAACACACAAGCCATAAGAACATCTTCGAAAAATATTTCAGCGGTTTGTGGTCTAGCTATATATTCTAAAAAAAGCTGGTTTATTGGTGCGTTGTCCATGCTAAATTTAGTTAATCCATGAAGAGATCCGTTGGATCCTCTACCATCAACAGTACCACTAATATCATAACTATCGCAGCCAAAGGCACCCATGTGTTCATTTCCAGGATATTTTATTCCATTTTTAAGTATTACTCGGTTTTGTAAATTTCTATCAGGAATCCAACTAACTTTAAACCTACCGTTAGGATCTGGATGAAATACAACTTGAGTATCTTTTACTCCGTTAGTCCATTGAAAAGCACCTTGAGTAACTACAGAAGAATTTCTATTGCCTTCATTATAATCTATTTGTTCGTATATTTTGACTAAGTTAAACAGGCTATTTTTTGTTTCGTCTCTAAACGCGTGCTCTTCAGTTCTAGGAAACTGCCTGTAAAATTCATTTAAAGCGTCTTGGTCTTCTTTTAATCCTTGAGCTTCGTTTTCCCAATGATCTATAACTCCAATATCAATTAGTTCACCGTCTGGTCCGTGTACATCATGATCTGGCGTATTAAATACAGGCTGTCCGTATCTGTCAATAAATCCTTCAAAGTTCCACTCCATTGGTACAAACAAAGAATATAAACCAGACTTTGTTTGTCCATTACGGTTTCTACTTGCAACATTTGAGTCATTGTACAGTTTTTTAAAATTTTCTCCACCTTTGTCCAGCGCGTTAGATGTTGAGCCCATCATGCATTTACCAATTACGCGAGCACCTAATCTTAAACAAGTTTTTGTTACCCGCCAGTTGTTAAGTATGTTGTCAGGCCTTTCCCATTTACCACTTTCATCGTGTACTAGTAAGTTGAGTTTTTCACCGTCATAGCTGTTATCACCTGTGTTTTTCCAGTCAATAGTGGTGTCAAGCCCAACTAACTCTTCTTGTTTCTCATTTGCGGTTATTTTCTTACGCGTAAACTTGCTAGCAGGAATCCTATAAGCAAGTTCACTTTTAGGTCTGTCCATACCATCTTGTATAGGCTTAAAGAAAAATGGGTAGTTAATAGATATTGGTACAACCTTGTCAGTAAACATTTTTTTAGCATCTGCCCCTGATTTTGATAATATACCATATCTAGCGTCTGAAGATATTGTAGCTTGATTTACCGTTTCTGCAGAAGACATAAAGGAAAAACCGCTACGTCTGTTTTTTAAATAACACATACCGTAACATCTTTTGTCAGCTTTACAAGCTTCCCAGAATATATAAAACAATCTATTAGCTTCTCTAAAATCTGGAGCGCCAACATCAATCTTGCTCCACTGAAGATACATATAGTGGCTGCCAGTAATATATGTAGGCTTACCATTATTCATAAACCAAAAACCCTCATCACGACGCTTAAACTCTTCGTCTATATAGTCGTACCATTGTTCCTTTTGATCTTCTGGATAAGCTCTCCAATCAAATATGTTTTTTAGTCTACTTAACTCCTTAGGATAATCTAATCTTTGCCACTTATCTATTTTGCTTTGCAGCTTCCCTGGCACTGCTGGCAGCGCAATTCGCAAACCTTGGATCTCGAGTATTTCACCAATTCTTCCAGTCTTGCTAATAACAACAATGTCATTTTCTTTATTGTATCCATAATCCCAATTACGTTTTTTGTTAAGTCTACTTATAGTAGTGTTCTTAACGGGTTCAACAACTTTATATAGTGTTTGATTATACATTATTTAGACCTTCCCTCAGCAAAGCCCTTAAATGCTTTTTCTTTTTTCTCTTCAGGCTCTTTACCTTCTAACATATTTTCCTCCTCTTGTATACGGTTTAGTATTTCAAAAGCATCAAATATAGCTAGCTTCTTAGTGGCCGCGGCGTTTTTAAGCCTATCAGCTGTAATATCATCGCCACTATCAACAATAGCTTCTTTAGCAACCTTAATAAGCTCTTCAACGGCTTTATGCCCAGCTTGGATTATACTCTTCTTCGTTTCCTTGATGTTCATATTTAATTGTAATAAACTTAGAGTAAACTCTGTAAAGTTTTTCGTTGTCAATAATAAATTCATACTTTGAAAATGGTTCAAAGCCTACAACATCTCCTTTGTTAAAATCTCCGTCAGCATACTTAATTATACCTTGAGTTTTGTGCTCTACATCAGTATCAAACTTGTAGTTAGATTTTATAGGTTTAACAAAACAAAAGCCTTGCATTGGTTTCCAACCAAGCGTTGACTTGTAAGCAAATATCTGATCTTTGTTAACAAAGTACATGTCTTCACTGTAGTAAGACTTGCTGTTTCGCTCTTTACCTTTCATGTCGTGCCATCTTCTAAACACGTTGTGATGAACTATTACTACGTCTCCAACTTTAAGCTCAGAGTCTTCGTTTATAGGTAAAGCTAAAATCTCAGCTTTTCTATTGACGTATTGATGATTAAACACCTCTGTATTGACAATCAAACTTTTACCGTCTACATCCACGGAGTTATTGTATCTTTCACCTAAAGGCTTTATAATATAGTTGTTTAAAGACTTCATCAGTACTCTAAGTTGTACTCTACAGATATTGCCATATTTTTGTTAAAGTCTTTCCAAGGTAAAACGTTTTTACCTTTTCTTATGTATATACTATACTTTTCTTCTTCTTCAATAATATCGCATATAGTATGACCACCATACACTTCCTGATTAACAGAATAGTGCATGGCGTCAATTTTGTAGTCTTTGCCTATTGTAATTTTACGAATCAGCTTGCTCATCTTCTTTTTCTCTTATAGTGCCATCGCTGATGTTAATATCTACGTCACCATACTCTTCTTTGAGCTTTTCTTGAATACTGTTAGCCATCGCTTGAAATTGAGTAACGTCATGAAGAATTTTATGCTTCTTAATTTCAATTGAGCCAATATCTGACTGAGCGGCGTTAATAGCTCGAAACACAGCCTGTATTTCTTTTAATTGTTCGTCTGTAATTTTTTTAGGCCCAAGGTCTTTAACCTTAGGCGTCTTTCTTTTTGCCATTTGATTTAATTTAATTTAGTTAATAATTATTATAAGCATTTCTGCTTTTTTGCGTTTGTTTAGCTGTTGCTTCCTGATCTAGATATATAGTCTGGTCTTGGAGCCACGTAACATATAACGTCTCCAGAGTGTAATTCTACATAGTCATACATACCGTATAAGTTCATACCAGCAGGAAAAGCTGTTCCATCAGCATCTAATACTATAAGATCGCTATCATTGTCGCCTGCATTTGTAGCGGCTCCCCAATCTGTATCTAAGGTTTGAGTATCTTCGTTTGAAGCAAAGTGCGTATTTCCCATACCAAGACCTTGGCCAGCGTCTAGTATGCCTAGTCCACTACCACCAAACTTTGTTTCGCTTACCATAGTTATAGCGCAAATATAGTATCTAGCATCTGCTCCAGTTAAGTCTAGTATTGCTCCGTCGCCACTTAAAAACGTAGATCCGAATTGACCAAAGCCATACGCTACCTGTGTTGAATTTTGTCCCATTTTTATTTATTGTTTACTTGTTCGTTTTTCTTTGAACTTCCACCGAAGAAGAAGTCTATTATTGTATTTACTTTAGCGCTCATTGCGCCAAATATTGTTGATATAAAGCTAATTTCAAATTCACCTAGCTCTAAGCTTTTAGTAACAAAGTAATTGAACATTACAAATGTAATGCCAAAATATGCTACTGTAAATAACGTTGCTAAAACCTTTTGAATAACAGCATCGTCTTTATACATTTCTCTTGCAGACTTGCGATCTTCGACCTCTTTTGCAAACGCTTCCTTTTCTGCATCCAAGAGTAGCTTCTTAATAGCCAACTTTGCTTCGTCTCTCTCTTTATCTGTCGTAACGACTTTGTCAAGTATTCCTTCTGCATTGTCTAAGACTTTACCTAAAAGCCCTCCCATTAAATTCTGTATCATACTTTATTGTTTTCCCAAGGCAACTCATCGCTACCTTCTTGATATTTTTTACCCGTATGTGGATCTGTTACATATCCATTACCTCTTGGCCACACTTCTCCCATGTGATATACAGCGTTATCATCATAGGTAGTTTTACCTATCTTCATATCTGTTTGATGCTGCATTTCGTGAGCGCCAACGTATTCTACCATTTCTTCAGGCACGCTAACATCTATGTATATTGACCCGTCAGCATTAGCTTCACCTAGTATGTTATTACCAAGATTTTTTCTAAACATCTTAGTGTTACTAGAATTTTTAAAATTTCTACTTTCGCTACCTAGTTTAAACGCCATTATCTATTTGGATCTTTAATCATATCGTCAATAGCTTTATTAAAAACTTTATCTGTATATGATTTGTTATTATAAAATACACTACGATCTGAAACTGGCATGTCTTCTTCTCCGAGTAAGATACGGTATATTCTACTTATAAGTTGGCTGCATTTAAAAGAGGTTTTGAAGACGCTGTATTTAATCGTTGTTCGATTTCGATGACGCCAGACCTCTATCCAGCCTAGTTTTCTTAGTTTATCCCACCGGGTTTTATCCCAGCTCATGGTATAAGTACCATCTATAAATTCTTGTCTTGTGAACCGACCTTGA
>Ga0181419_1000045_pt1 | contig 38059 bp, 30 predicted proteins | sample 42SPOviralmetaG_FD_130144 | JGI IMG/M metagenome (GOLD analysis project Ga0181419, IMG submission 130144) | Marine viral communities from the oligotrophic San Pedro Time Series (SPOT) site, San Pedro Channel, CA, USA - 42 SPOT_SRF_2013-04-24 | ecosystem: Environmental > Aquatic > Marine > Strait...
AATACCACCAATATTATTATCATCTGCATCACCAAAGTCTAAATAAGATATACCATTAGATGAAGCTGATTTAATATTAATACCAGCAAATTGTCCTGTACTTTCTACAGATAACAGGTTAGCTGGCGAAGTAGTTCCTATGCCAACCTTACCTGAACTATCAATAGTCATTCTATTATTTTCTGCAGTATAGAAATACATAGTGTTATTTCCATGCTGATATACTATTTGACCAGTATATCTACCCGCACCAGAATCAGCATCTGACCAAGCTATAACACCTGAACTTGATGAATCTGTTCGTATTGTAATACCTTTATCACCACTAGCTGATCCATCGCCAATAACTAAATTATTATAATATTGAATATGTGGGGCATTGTTTCCAATACCTAGATAGCCATTGGTATCAAGTCGCATTTTTTCACCTCCACCTACAGTAAAGGCAATAGGCTTTGTTGAATCATCAGTAGCTATAGAAGCAGTACTTGCTCCATGACCTATTTTTAAAGTTTTCATTAATGCATCACCAGCTGGTATAAAGAGCTCTGCAGATGAATTTAACGAACCAGCAGCACTACCTACATGTAATGTGGCTAATGGTGAAGAAGTTCCGATACCAACTTTACCATCGTTGGCTATAGTCATTCTGTCTGTTGATGTTGTTTGGAATTTAAAAGCACCACCAGATGAGGATGCATTTAATATAACCCCTGCACCAACTAAACTATTATTTTCAAATGTTCTTACACCCAAATACCTTGAATTATGTCCACCGCTTATTCTTACAGCATCAGCTGTATCAGTTCCAGCTGCAACATGAAGTTTTGTAGCGGGTGCAGTTGTTCCAATGCCAACATTGCCTGTAGATTTAATATTTAAATTGGATGCATGTAAACTGGCTTGATTACCTATACTTAATGTATAACTTTCAGAAATAAGGTAATTTGTTGTATTAGTATCTTGAATAATTATACCAGTTTTTGCATCAGTTGACTGAGCTCTAATTGGCCAATCATCTGTGCCTGAATTTACATGTAAACTATTACTTGGCGAAGTCGTTCCAATACCAATTCGACTATTGGTAGTATCTATATGAAGAATATCATTGTCCGCGACTGCGACAATGTCGTTGTTACCTTTTTTGATGTATACGGCACCATCAGCTGTATTAACTGCTATTTCGCCAAGAGATAAGTCCGAGCTACCAGGTACATTTCCTGCTACGCTAGAACGCTTTAATAAAACTGTTTGTGCCATATGTATGAATTCCTTTGTTGCCTATATAGGCGGAATAGGGGAACTTTAATTAAAAAGTTCCTCCGTCAATTGTTGTTGTCCATGAAGCTGCTCCTGAGGTTCCCATTGTTAACAATGCACCATTTGAACCTGGTTTTGCTAATCTTGTGTAACCACCATTTGAAGCTGCTCCAATAAGTAAGTCACCTACTGCGGTTTGAGTAATTCCTTTAATTCTAAGAGTGTCTCCACTTATTTCGATTGTTTTGTTATCGTCATTTACATTAATGGTATTTCCAGACTTACTTAAAGCATCTCCTGCTATAACTTGTCCAGCACCTGAGAATTGTACAACAGGCATTGCTGTAGTACCAAAGTTAGAAGGTGTTCCGTCATGTGTAAAGACAAAACCATTGTCTCCATTTACTGTACCTTCTTCAACAAATACGAATGTACCGCCTGTTAGTTCCGCGGCTGTATTTGCATCAGCTGATCTAGCTGGAGAAGTTCCGACTACATAAATACCATTCTCACCTGCTGAACTTTGATTTTTAACAAGTACTCTATCTCCATTTACAAGAGTTACTCCATCGAGAGTATCGTCAGCATTTAGAGCTGTTGAAATAGTAATATTCGCTGTTGTAGCTACTCTTACTGAATCTTTAATATCTAGTGCTTGTTTTACTGCATCAACATATGCTTTTGTAGCTGCATGTTGTGCTTGTGTTGGGTCTGCAACATTAATTATGTTAGCACTATTTGCATCAATTGATCCTGAACCGTTTGGATTCAAAGAAATGTTTCCATTTGTGTTTGTACTTGATAACTCGTTGCCATTTAGTGTTAAATTATCTGCAACTAAACTTCCACCAGTAATTGCTCCTGTGGCTGTTATAGTTGATAATCCTGCTAAAGAAGACGCTGTAGCACCTAGATTTATTGAAGTGCTACCGATGGTAAGACTTGAATTATCAATCTGTGAATTTGAAATTGAAGCAATGCTTACTGCACCACTTGAAACTGAGAAATCATTTGAGTTAAATGATGCAATACCTTTATTTGATGTTGTTGCATCTTCTCCACTTACTGTTGCTGTTCCACTTGAGTACGATACATCTATACCTTCTCCGCCTGAAACAATAACAGCACCTTTATTAGTTGCTGAAGAATCTTCAACCGCTATAGTAATTGTTCCAGCACTAGCACTAGTATCGATTGCTTCGCCACCAAGAATATTTAGAGTTCCTCCTAAAGTTCTTGTAGTACTATTAGTGTCTGCTGTAAAAGTGATATTTTTCGCAGAAACTGCACCACTTGATACGGTAAAGTTTGCTGACGCAAAAGATGCTAAACCTTTTACTGAACTAGAAGCATTTGCAACTGCTATTGTTACAGTATCGCTTCCTACAGTAGCACTTACTGCTCCTGAGCCAGTAAATGTTAAATCATCACTTACTAAATTAATTGAGTCTGAAGATGAACTATCTCCTGCAATTCCTAATGTTGTTGAAATTGTTTGGAATGAGACTACTCCAGAACCGTTTGTAATAAGAGCTTGCCCACTTGATCCATCTGCGGTTGGAAGAGTGTACCCAACAGTACCGTCTATTCCAACTTCTATTTGTTTATTGAACGTAATTAGTTCAGCACCATTTGAGGTGTCAAAGGTTAAATAATTATTTGAACCTTGTGAAATGGTAAGCGCTGTTGCTGAGCCGTCAACAATATCAAACTCTATAGCGCCTCCAGTTGCAAAATCAATACTTCCAGTTGCAGGGTCAATAATTAAATTACCTGAACCTGTAGATATTGTATTTCCATTTATTTGTATATTATCAACTAGAAGATTATTAATCTTGCTATTTGAGTCTGTGATAATTGCAGAACTTGCTGTAAGTGTACCAGCTGTATGATCGAGCATCTCGACGTAGACTTGTCCGCCAATCACATCAAAGGTAGAGCCATCTCCGATAAATAATTTATTTGAGTTATAGGAATAACCTAACTCACCTTTAGCGAGACTGGAGCCTGGGGTGGCCGTACTATCACTTCTTTTAATTTTTATAACTTGTGCCATTTTTTAGTCCTTAAAAACCACCTCCATCGAGGTTGTCCATTGTACCTGTTGCTGCTGCAAGGGGTACGAATTCAAAATTACTTGGAGAAGTTTCTCTATATACCATTAACTGATCATCATTAGTATCGTACCATAGGTCACCTTCTTCCAAGTTGCTTCCTGTTGGAGCTGTATCACTCCTAAAAGATTGGTCTGCTAATATTTGCAGAGCCTCTGTTACTGTGCCACCGGCAGGAATTATATTTCCAATAGCACCTACGTTAATTTGGTCTGCATTTGCAGCAATTAAATCCAGGCTTGTAGTAACCTGTATAGGATTGTCACTTTGATTTAAAATTACAGAATTATTTGTTTCATTTACTGTAACATAAGTAGGCGTTTCACTTACTGTAATTGTAATTGCCATTATCGTGTTACTTCAGGAGTTACTGTTATTTTTCCTTCCATGAGACGCGTAACTCCGCTTGAGCTTGATTCTATTTCTAAATCATAAACGTACATTCCTTCTTCAACGGCTGCTGTTAGTGTATCAGTCGCTGAAAGTTGAATCTTGCCTTGTGCGGCATTAGATACGGAGGCTGTAAAGGTAAGAGCAATAGTCGAAGAGTCATGCGTTGAGCGCATCTGCATACGAGGAGTATACCCCGTTAAATTCATTGCAGACCCACTGTCCTGGACTGTTATCTCCCGACTGAATGTAGTTCCCTGCTCTAATGTAAAATCATACTTTCCAGCTGCCATTTCTTATTTTCTCCATTGTCTAATTATACCAAAAATTTATACCTAATGTCAAGGATTAAATTTTCGAGGTAGTAACGATTCTTCAATCGTTGGGTTTATTTGTCTTTTTTAAGTTCTTTTATTTCTTCTTTTAATTCTTTTACCGCTTCGATTAGTAAAGCTGTGAGTTTTTGATAGTTTACTGCTTTATAGCCATCGTCTCTTGTGACTACGATTTCAGGAGCTACAGCTTCTACTTCTTGTGCGATTACACCTATATCATGTCCTTCATATACAGTTTGATTGTCGTTCCAATCAAATTCTACACCTCGAATCTGCGATACTTTCTCTAAAGCATTGTCAATTTCTTTTACATTATCTTTAAGTCTATAATCTGAGCTTGAGTAAGCTACTACATCTCCTTGTACAGAAAGAGTGTTGTTTAGTAACTTCATTCCCTCTACACCATTATCAGTAAACGAAATATGTCCATTACCAGCACAGTTTAATATTAAGTGGTCATCATTACCACGAACATAAACAGCATTATTTGAAGTAGAAACACCTGAGATTCCACTATCTCCTAATTTTATTCTTCTATCTACGCCGCCAGTTAAATATACGTTAGTAAGAGGATTTAATCCGTCATCTCCTATTTTAGTATTTTCAACCCAGGCACCATTATATGTATAGAATCTATGTTCACCATCAGCCATGTATTTAATATTAGCACCATCTTTTGCTAATAAACTACTATTTGTTGCTCCAAAGTAATAATGAGACCCACTTACTATATAACCTGAGAAAGTTGCATTTCCTCCTGATAAGCTCAAATTTTCTGTAAAAGTTCCTCCTTCAGAGTTTGTAGCCCAACTACTTCCATATCCAAATCTTAAGTAACCATTCACACCTTGAATCATCGCAGGTTTATTTACACCAGCACTATCTTGGTTACCTAAGAGTATATTCTGTGCTGTACCTGTTTCAGTTATTCTTAATGACCCTGCGCCCCTTATTCCTCCAGTAGTACCAATTCCATTTGAACCAGCATTTACACTACCAGAAGCACTAAAATTGCCTGTTACATCTACTGACCCAAAATCAAATTCTACAATATTAGATGTATCACTTCTTAAGAATAGATTTCCTGTATAGTGATTATATAAAAAATTCCATGAATCAGTATTATTACTAGGGCCGAAGTTAAATTGTAATTGATCACTTATACTTGAACCGCCAGTTAATTGTAAAGCGACAACAGTTCCAGAACCATTTGCATGGGTCGAAGATAAAGTAGTTCCATCAAATTGAAGTTTAGATTCTCCCTGTATAGTATTTGCTGTACCAGTACCAGTAAGTAAATAATTATTTACATTTGAATTGATTGTTGTTGCAGTTCCACCACTACCACTTGAAGCTGATGTAATTCTTCCTTGTGCGTCTACTGTAATATTTGCATTTGTATAGCTTCCTGCACTTACTGAAGTGTTTGCTAAACTAAATGAAACATCATTTGACCCGTCATAAGATGCAGTAATGCCTGTACCATTATCAAAACCCAGTCTTTCATTTGACCCTATACTTTCTTGAAGGCTGTTATTTATGTATAAATGCCAGCCACTGTAATTATCGGCATTTGTAGAGCCTGAATACCCAAGATCTGCTAAAGTTAGATTTCTTGTAGCTACAGAAGCATTGGCATCTGTAACAAGCCCTGAAGTGTTTGTTGTAATATTAAAATCTAAATCAGAAATAACTGTTGCACCTGTTAATGCTCCAGTATCAATATTAATATCATCACCTGCTAAATTAGTAGGTAGCACATAATTATTAGCGTTTGCTGCTATACCATCTAACTTATCGTGCATAGTAGTAGTCATCACACCTGCAGCAGTGCCCGTTGCTTCTAAAATAACTCCATTAGTTCCTGTAGAAGATTTTACCTCTACTTGACTTGTAGTTCTTGTTATACTTATATTTGTCGCACCTGCCCCACTTGAGCCATTTGAAGCTGAAGTGATTCTTCCTTGAGCATCTACTGTGATATTTGCATTTGTATAGCTTCCAGCGCTTACTGAAGTGTTTGCTAAATTAATACTTCCTGAAGTTGTAACTGTTCCTGTTAGCCCTGTTCCTCCACTTACTGAAGTTACTGTACCAGTGTTTGTAGTAAACGCAGTAGAGTTAAATGCATTTGAACCAAATATCTCACTAGATAATTTTTTCTTCTGTACTCCATTGTCAAGAACAATAAATTCATCAGTACTATTACTCCAACTTTCTGTCATATCAGTAAGATCATCTAAATCAATAGCTACTGTTGTATTTGTTCCTGTTCCTGAAATACTAATAGGAGATGTTCCTTGTACTGCAGGACCGGGACCAGAAGGCTGAATGTTACCACTTGAATCAAGTGAGAAAGATTGTCCACTTCCTGCTGTAATTACTAGCTCACGACCAGCGTCTTCACTTACATCCTCTGGGCCACTGCTTTGAGTTGTAAAAGTTTGACCTGATAATGCACCCCCATCTATTTCTATAAAGAAATAATAGTCGTTTCCACTAGAAGAACCTGTATATGTTCGAGTATCTGATATTTCAAATTTTCCACTACCATTTGTTGCTCCATTTCCTGCAGTAGTATTTAACTCTCCCAATTGATTATAGAATCCAGGCTCATTATCTGTTGTTGTAACGATTTTATATTGAGTACTTCCTGGGGAAGCTGAACCATCTACTATTCTTGTTGCTCCATTTCCCATTGAGGAAGAAGTATTTGAACCATTGGAGTTACTCTGTCCTAATTCTGCGATATATGTTGGGCTAGATAAATTGGAGTTAGTAGAATAGCCGATTCTCATTTTAACTATACCAGGTATTAAATTTGTTACAGGAACACCACTATTAAAAGAAATTTTAAAGAAATCTGCATCTTTAACTGCCTTAACTGTTAAAGATGTATTTGAATACAAAGTAACTTTTTGAGATCTAACCTCACTTCCTGAAGTTGTATTTGCAGTTGATCCTCCAATTGAAGTAAATGGATTAATTAAATTCGAATTATCTACAGTTGTAACTGTACTTCCTGAGCTTGAACTACCAACATTTGCTGCAATTTGAGTAAATGCTGCATCAGTAAAACCTACTGCTGAATCAAACATAAGAGTTGTGCCATCAGATTTATATAGTTTTAGATTATCTATCTCAACTTGAGCAACATTACTTACACTTTTTACTCTGAGAGGAGCATCTGAAGGATCCGCGTCTCCTACCGCAAAGAAAACATTTGAAGAGTCATCTGGTCTAAAACGAATTGTTTTTTCACTTGAACCAGTATTAACATTTAAACTTGTTACATTTACTTCTCCGCCTTGTGATACTCTAAATTTTGCGCTTCCTCTATTAGCAAAAGTACTACCCGCAAAAATTCTAACATCAGTGTCTGCAGAACCTGTTCCTGTATTTGCAGCGTTTCTTCCTGTTAATCCTGCTAAGTTTGTTCCTGTTCCTGCAGTAATTGTTCCTTCATATGAAATGCTATCACCAAACTTAATTTCTCCTGAATCGACTTTAAAGAAGTTACTATCATCTATAGGAACTTTCGTTGCTTGTAATTGTATTGTTCCTGAGTTTCCTATATTGTCAAAAGACTCTCTTAAGTTTTTGAATTCTGTAGGGCTAAAGGTTCCTCCGCCACTTGGTAAAGCGAGTCCAATTGTATCTTTAATATTTCCACTACCATCTATAATTTCATCGTTTCTTATTTTTGGCGGGTACGCTGGCTGAGAAACTACAGTGCCGTCTATTTCTAGTTTGATTTTGTCATTCGTGTCGTCCCAAAGTATTTCCCAATCTCCCGGGTCTCTTCCTCCTGCTGAACCAATTCTCATTGCAGAATCAAAAGTTATAACTTGGTTTCCATCATAACTACTTTCACGAATATTTACTTGAGATCTAAAGTAAGGTCTGCTTGGTCTTGTTGTTGACCAACCAGAAGGAGAAGAGTAAGCAGAAGTAGCTAGTACTCCTGTTTCAAAATTATAAGGGTCTGTATTATTTGTACCGCTTGGAGTAGTTCCACTAGTTTGATGATAAATAAATTTTGTAGCAAATCTTGGGTCATTGTTACCATCATCCCCACCTGTAACTTTTGCTATTTGAACACTATCACTTAAACTATCGTTTGAAACTACTACAGTAATTGGATATGTTCCTGTTGGAGTCACGGTTACAGTTGCTGTACCTGTACCATTGCTTCCACTATAACTAAATGAACTTTTTGTTCCATTTGTTACGGCTATATCTCCTATTACTAAATTACTTGCTTGATTTTGTTGATTTACTGTTATAGTAGCAGTTGTAGGTGTAGGTGTTGTATCTGAAGAATTGTCAAAATTAAACGTTTGTATATTTGAACTTACACTTAAACTTGCTGCAGATGCTCCAGTATCTCCAGTTACCTTTACAGGAGTAGACCAAGTATAGGTTATAGCATAAGAAGAAGAAAAACTTCCTGTTCCTTTACTTTGATATACAGGATCCGAGCCTGATGGAATTGTAGCAGACCACCCTGAAGGAGGATTAGCTGTTCCATTTGATATATCGCTAGATGTTAGAGCTGTAGCACTTCTTTTAAATACGATAGGACTAAAATCAAAGAAGGGATTAAAGAATTCAGGAGTTGGCCATGCAACTGTTACGTTTGTTGCTGTTGGTGCTCCTGTAACAACCTTTTCACATTCCCAAATAGAATATCCTACTGTTGATGTTGGTACTGTGGTTGACCAACCATTGCTTGTATTTGTTGAACCTATTGTAAAGGTATCAGCGTTAAAATTATAACTTGAATTCGCTGGAGTAGTCGGTCTGCCTGCAGAATAAGTAGCACTTTTATAAATTTTTACTAAAGCTATCTTATTTCCTGGGTCACCTTCAGCTCCCTCTTTTGATTTTGAAAAACTTTGTACTTTTGAAAGAGTAGTAAATGCAGTTCCGTTTGCTCTTTTTCCTGCAATTGTATATGTAATTGTTGCGCTATCTCCTGACATTGCTGTAGGTGCAGTAGTAGTACATGTAGTACTATTATTACCACTAAAACCAGATTGTGTGATTCCTGCGGCCGATCTTGATACTGTAAATTGTCCGTTTCCTGCACTACCTGTAGTAAAGGTTAAAGCAGTGGCACCTTCAAATACTTGAATCGTAGTTGTTCCCTCACTAAAGTCACTAACTGTTCCAGCATTGTTTGCTTGAAAAGTATGACTCTCGTTTCCTAAGACAGCTACGAGGGCGTCTGTTCCTTCTTCTACTTTTACTATTGTAATTGAATCAGAAAAACTTCCTGCTGTTGCTGTAACCTTAACTGCTGTGTTACTTCCAAAATCAGAATTACTTAATGTTCTTGTATCTCCACTTCCTCCTAGATTAATTCCTGTAGGAATAGTAGCAAATGTTGTCGAATTTGAAATATTTTGTCTATTTGCTGTAAGTGTAATTGATGCTGGACTTAATGTAGCACTATTTTTAGCAAGTTCAAATATTTGACTTGATGCTGTTAGTTTTACTGCTTGAGCATCACTTCCATCTATACCAGTTAATTGTACTGGATCAGACCAAGAGTAATTTCCTGTGTTGTTTGTCTTTACACCGAAAGACATATAAATTCTGTTATTTCCTGTAGGAGTTGAAGGCACTGAGAAACTCCAACCCCCTGAAGGAAGACCTGATGATGCACTCGGAGTACTAGGAGTACTAGAAGCTGTAATATAAATTATATCTACACCATCTCCATCTACTCCATTTGTTCCATCATCTACTATAAAAGAAGTATTGTCACTAAAGTTAATTTTAGTTCTTCCTGCTGAAGGAGTGTCGTTTTGTACACTTGTAATAGTCAATGCAGTTGCATTTGTACCATTTGTTCTTGTTAGTATATTTACTGGAGCTGTCCAGTTTGGAGTACTTGAATTATCACTATTAAATGTTCTTGTTATTGCCCAGGCCTTGTCTCCGTCTGCTGTAAGTGCTGGCATAGTATCTGACCAACCACTATTTGTTGGACTTGCATAAGTTCCAGAAGTAGTGCTATAACTAGGAGTACTTGAGCTTTTCTGGAAAAGTGTTACTGTTTTTACACTGATTCCGTCCTGTGCGTTTTCTATTCTTGTAAAAGTTTGTTTTTTGAGAACTGTTTGAATACCTTCTATATCTATTGAATAAACAATGTTTCCATCTGCTGCTGTTAATGAACTATGATCTGCAAATACAACAGGAGTAGGACTTGATATTGATCCACCTGAAGTTCCGTTTGTAGAAGATGCTGTAATATTATCATCACTTGATACAGTTACTTTAAATTGACTTGCTCCTGGAGTGCCGGTATCTATACCATTTAATTGAGCGCCTCCCTTAAATACACTAATTGTACAACCACTTCCAGTCATAACTGGATTAGATCCATCATTATCTGATGGTATACCATGAGCTTCATTGTCAAGGATTACAGTATAAGCATTTGTTCCTTCTTTTACTGCAAAAATATCTATAGTATCAAAAGCAACTTCTGTAGAAGTATCTGTTTGTTCTGCTACTCCAACTTTTATAGTTTTTGGAGTAGTAAAGTGAGAAGTAGGTACAGTAAAATCAAATTCATCTGCTGAAGCTCCTGATGTTCCATCTGTATAAGAACCTTCATCAGTTATACCATCTCCTGTAAATCTAAAATAAGGATTTGCAAAATTTTGTGCTGTTGCAGTAAGAGTTATTGTTCCAGAAGGAGAAGGGGTAGAACCATCTTGATTATAAACAATAGCATAATTATCTGCTGTAAGTTTTACTGATTTTGAATCGTCTCCGTCTGCTCCTGTTGCTCCTGTTTTTGATTTAGAAATACTATAAGTTTGATCGATTGTTACTGCGGAACCAGTAGGAGATATACTATCAGGTATACTTACTCTGAAAGTATTTTGTGCCAAATCTACACTTAACCCACTAACTGAATATACACCTGTGCTAGTATTAATAGTACTTGTAAGTCCAGAAGTCTCAGTATTTGCTACCTCACTGAATGAAATTCCGCTTGTAATAGGAGTAGAACCAATAAATACTTTAAAAGTTCCTCCTGCTCCACTAAAACTTGAAACAACTCCATCTTTGTCTGCTGAAACTACATGAGCAGAATTAGTTAAAAATGTTGTAATTGCATCGGAACCTGATTTAATACCAAAAATTGTTACAGAGTCAGATGCTTTTAAATCTCCACCACTTCCATCTCTTAGAAAAACTGTAACTGTTGTTGTTGTTCCTGCAGTAGGTTCATTTGAGTCTGGTAAACTGAAAGTTGCTGAACCATTCCCAGAAGCTGTTGATGTCGCAGAAACTTCGCTTCCTCCATTTATTGAAAAAGTATAGGTAGGGGTTCCAAGGAAAGGTGAGTTTGTTCCAGATGTCCCTAACCCTGTAGCTGTTAAAGTTACAGATTGATTTGAAGGATCCTCTGAATCTGGGTCATTTGCTCCATATACAATAGTATTAACATTTGCTACTAAACTTACTGCCGCAGCATCTAAACCGACGCTTCCTGAGGAACCATCTCTTGTTATAGTAAGAGGAACTAGTTCAGTAAATACTTCCCCTCCTGTATCTGTTGTAGTTACTTTTATAAATTTATTTGTTGTGCTATTTGTTACTGTACTAGCATCTACTGTAGCTTGATAAGGACTACTTGTATCTGTTAAAGTAGTGCTACCGTTTGTGAATTTTACTACTGTTTGCGCACTTTGATCTGCATTTACTATACTAAATACAACTCCGTTTGAGTTAGGAGTAATATTTCTTAATGTTGGTGTAAGTGTTATATCTTGAGCGGAGCCTGTAGGACTTAAATTACCTGAAGCATCAAATTTAACTTGTATGCTAGAAACATCGACATCTAGTTGAGGAGAAAGTACTTTTGCTGTTCCAGCTACTCCAGCTCCAATTGCTGTACTAAAATTTCCAACAAGTTTAACTGCCGCATTATCGGAAGTTCTTCTTGACATTCTTCTATGGCGAATCCAATAGTAAAAAGTCCCGGGCTCTCCTAGTGCGTCACTAAATGTTGTTGCATTATCTACAACTGTAACAAGTGTTGCATGTGAAGTTATATTTCCACTACTACCTTGAGTATTTGCTCTCCATATTTCTGTTGAGTCAATAACTTCTTTGTAGTCACTTGCGTTACTCCAACTTAATGTAATAATTCCTGGTTTTGTAGTTGTAGTGCTTAAACTTGCAGGAGTTCCTGGTAAGGCTAAACCGTAATCGCCTGCTGTATTAGGCTCTTGAGATTTGTTTGCTATTTGTGGTGTGACCGCATATATTTCGTCACTATACTCTCTTGCTTTTATAGATGTAGTACAGTTTGCATTATGTGTCAAATTCTCTATTCTAAATAATTTGCTTGAAAACCCAAAAGGCTGATAGTTAAAGGCAATAACTGCTCCTGCTTTTAACAATAATCCTTTTTGCCCAATTGTAAAAGATATTTCTTTACTATATCTACTTTGAATTAGTTCTTTTTCAATCCCGATACGAGCATTATAATAACTTGTAATTCCAGTTACTGGATAATTTCCAGTTTTAATAACTCCTCTATCTGCTTTTAAGAAGTCGGAGTTGAAGAAAGACACACTTCGAGAAGAAAAATTATTTTGTGGATCTGCTATACTTGCTTTAATAGTATTTTTTGCGTTTCTTTGAGCGTTGTCATTTATTGTTATCGCTCCAATAATATCTTCCTCTTCAATATACTCTGGATTTACGTTCCAGTCATAATTAACACTATTAAAAGTATTTGTTGAAGTTGGGATTGTTTCTGCAGTTTCGACATCAAGAGTATATTTACCATTTGAATATGAAAGTATACCATTATAATGTGAAAGTAAAGCATTGATATTTTCAAAAATTGATCTTTCTGTTGCAAATATAAAGTTAGTTTGATGACGAGTTACACACCACTGTCTATTTTCTTCCCATCCTAAGTATCTCCAATATTTTACAAAATCAGCATCATATAAAGAATACTTTATTATTCTACCATCAACAGCTAAACTTATAGATGTTGGGCCTGAACCAGACGCTCTTGCTAAAGTTATTCCTGAAGTTAGGTATATAAAACCATAAGAACCACTTCCAGTACTAGTAGTATGAGTAGGAGGAACTCCTCTATTTGCTCCGCTACTATTATTTGTGCTAGTAACTCTATAGTATCTAGTTTCATCATTTACAATATTTGTTACTATATCTCCAAGTCTGTAAGTTATATAATTTTTATATGTTCTTGAAAATTTTCCTGATACATCAGTAAGAGTTACAGAACTTTCGTTTGAAGTTGATGCTTTTACTTTACCTGAGGCAACATGATTACCACTTCCATCTTCTAGTTTATAAATATCTCCTTCTACACAAGTAGCTGCACTTGCTAAAGGAATAGTTATATCAGAACGAGAATCACAAATTCTAGCGGCTTGTTTTACAGAATTTAAATCTATATCATTTGAAATGCTTAAATCTTTTCCATACCTTTTATTTGTAAGTAAATCTAATGTTTGTATAGCAGGGTTTGTTGATGCTCTTAAATCTTTTCCAGCACCTGTTATAGTATAATTGTGAGAAGTTAAAGGAGTCTTTGCTAACCCACTCTCTAATTTTATAACTTTTGTTGTAGGGTTATAATCTATTATTTCTTTTTCTTCTCCTGTATCAAGGTTTTTGAAAGTTTGTCCTTCTACTTGAGCAGCTGAAAAAGTGCCTAAATCATTACTTAGATTTATATATCTATCAGGAACTACTGAGAGTCCAGTTATAGTTTGATTGGCAGTAAAAGATGTTCTAGTAAAAGTAAGTGTGTTACCAGAATACACTGCTTGAGCTGTACTATTTTCTAAGGTAATATACTCTCCAGTGGCTCCTATAAATTTTAAGAATACTCTGCTTGTTGAACTTGAATTTGTTGCACTACTACCATATAAGCTTGTAATAGTTGTTTGCCCGGCACTAGTTAATGTGACTTGTATCTGTCCTTGGCTATTAGTAGTGACAGCAGAGGCTCCAATTGCTTGTGAAGGTATTGTATCTCCACCTAAAGCAATACCGTGGTCGTATGTAATCATTTCCCAATAATCGGTGCCTTTCTTTAGTCTTACATAAGTGTTGTCACCAATAACTGGAATTTTATCTAATCTAAATCTGGCTTGTAATCCTCCTCGTGAGGTTGACATAAAGTATTTATCAAGAACTCTATAATTACCATTTCCATCGCTGCTCCACGAACTTCCATTTGAAGAAACTTCTACAGTTACTGTGTCTCCTTCTTTAAAATCAACGTGATCATTTGCAGGAGCTGCCGGGTTGGGAACAAAAGTGCCGTCAAAGTTATAATTTTCTAAAACCTTTCCTTTAACGACATATTCTACTTCTGGAATTGTTGTTTGGTCTGCGTCAATAGTAAACTTCATTACTACATAAGCTGTATCTAATAATCTGTGATTTGGTCCCCAATAGGGTTCGCTTCCTGAGTAGTAATCATTTTGTCTTTTAAAGTTATTATTTGCAGCTTGAGTTGCTAAAAGGTTATTTGCTAATTGATTTGGTCTTCCACTATGAAATTCGAATTCCATTGAGTAAGGATGTGAAATTTTTGCACTTTCTTCATGTTGCAATCCTTCCGAAGTAGCATTGTTATATAGTTCTGAAAGATCACTGGAGTTTACGGTTTTTGTTACATTTTCATAACAATTTTCCATTATGTTAGCTAGTTCCCTACCAGTAAAATCTTCTCTTGCTAATTTTGATGCTAAACTTCTACACTCTGCATAATCTTCTTCAGTAGCGTTATTACTTGCATTTACTCCCCCAAGAGTGTCTCCTCTATCCATCCTACCATAACACTGTAAAGCTTGTGAATCTGAGTTTGTTGCGCCTGTACTACGAACATCAAAGTCATTTTTATCTACACAAATAAGAGGGGCGCCATCAATGTACATATTGTATATACCATGAATTTCTCCTTCTGCTAAAGTATACGCTACATATACTACTTTGCTATTATTGTTTAATGTATCTGCAAATATTGGAACACCTGCAATTCTTTGAACACCATATACTATGGGAATGTATCTTCCTTGTAAATAAACTGATAAATCTACTTCATTGTCAACTTGTACTTGATATTCTTCTTGATAATATTTTTTACCTCCAAAAAGACCAGCAATTCCCCCTCTTTTCTTAGACTTCATTCGTGTTCTTGTTTCAGTAGTTTGATAATTTGCAATTGTATTGAGTGAAGATTCCGCATGTAAAAATCCTAAGTCACCTGCGTATTCGGGTCTTACAGTTAAATTTGGATTAGATATTCCACTAGTATCTAAAGATCTGTGAATTTCATCTGTTCCTATTCTTCCAGTAATCGCGTTAAAATCACCCCAGTGACTTGTAAGAGACCATTGCACTCTACTTGCTTGAGGATTTTCTTGAATGTTTACACTAGCAATAATACCTTTAAAATTAAGGATAGGAGTACCAAAAAAGCCTCCTGTTTCTGGGTTTATAAATGCTTTGTGAATAAATACTTCTCTATTTATAAAAGAAGGTGAAGTAAAAGATAGAGACGTTGAAGCTAATAAATCTACTTCTTTATTAACTTTTAATGTAGTGCCATTTATAGAAGTAACTACAGTTTCATCTGGTACACCAACTCCTGACAGTAATTGTCCGATACTTATCTTTGAATTAGAGGTTGTAAGAGTTATAGTTTTTGATCCGCTTACTGCAGACTGATTAATTGCTGTTGTTCCTTTTTCAACAAAAGGAGCTTTATATTCTTGATTAACGAGAGAAAATATTAAGCCAGAAGAGGATAGTTCTGTAGTTAAAAATTTACTATCATCGTCGTCAGACCCAGTTACTGCAAATGTAATACTTTGATTATTATTTGTAAACCCAGATATTACAAAACGTTTTTGTGTATCTCCATCAGAGAAAACCAAATTATTAATTCTTTTAACTTCAATTAAATCTCCTTCACGAAAACCCAATTCTACAAAATCCAAAACTTCACCGTCTACAACTGTAGTGGTAGCATTAAACGCTCCTCCAGTTGTAAAAGTTCCAACAGCAGTTAGTTCTGTACCTATCTGTTCTCCTGCCAAGCTCAGAGTCATATTTGTTGCCCTTGCTTGGGTTGTCTCTGAAAAACTACCTACATTTAGTACCCCATGCGCTCTATAGATATTTCCATCATGAGTAATATCTCTTTGAGCATCGGTAATGTACACATATCTATTTGCGTTAGTACGGTACTCTCCTTTATTTGAGATAAAAGGTCTCTCAAATTTTACTAGATGCGCATACTCAAATGGCTCATTGGCCACTAATGCTGTTTCTAATCCTGTGCTAATATTCTTTTTTGCCATTATGGTTGTGCTTCCTCTAAGCTTAAACTAAATTGATATAAATTATTTGTTCCTAAATCATATTCTTGTACGTCTGATGTTTGTACTACTCTTATTAAAGTATTTGACCCGTAATTTAATGTAGCATCATTTTCTACTGCTTTTTCTATAGGTGGAGTGACGTAATATATTCTTTCATCTGTTGCAGGTTGTGTTCCCCCAGTTAAGTAGTCACTATTAGTAAGTACTCGAGTAATTTGATATGCTTTCTTGTGATTGCTATTTGACGAGTTAAAATTGAACATATCTCCAGGTCTTAATCCACCTGTAACAGAACCAAAGCCATCAACCTTAAAATTTGAAGCTCCTGCCGTAATTCCTCCATCAACACGAATTGTTCCACTTGTTGAAGTTCTTGGAGAACTATATTGTGGCAAAGATATGAAGAATGGTTTTAGTCTACCACGCTTCTCTAATAAAAATCCGTATACGGGCTCGAACTCTTCACGAGTCATTGGATTATATGAAATGTTCATTTTCCACCTATGCCCAACTATTGCTCGAGATATCACTCTTCCACTATTTGTTCTTGAAATCGATACAGGTTGTTCGCTAGTAAATTTAACTGAAGCAAAACCAGGCCCAGCAGTTCCACTACTATGATTGTCTCCTGCTTCAGTAATCTTGTATGCAGGATCTGGTAATCTATTTGCAAAGGCACTAAAATTTGACATTATTTACTTCCTCCATATGTTTGTGTATCGACTGTTTCTAAAAATCTTTCACCGTTTTCATTTGCCGCTTCTCTAATCATTCTGATTAAGTTTCCTCTTTGATTCATAAGTACGTCCTCAACACCTGCGGCATCTACTGCGTTGATTGTAAAGTTTACGTTTGCTCCTGCTCCACCAAGTGCGTAGTTTGGAGTAACGTCTACTGGTGCGGCTGGTGTAATTACTTCAGGCCCTCTTTCTCCGACTACTACTCCGCCGTCAGCATACCCTTTTCTACCCATTGCAGCACCTGGGAAGCTTGCTCCTGCTCCTCCAAGATTTGATCCATCTGTTCTTCCACCTCTTAAATAATTAAGTTCTCCACCTGTTGCTGTTTGAGCTGTATCTACTGCGCTACTTCTTTTTCCGATTTGTAAACTGGTTTGTTTAGGTTGTTCTGCACTTCCTCCACCTTGAAAAGATGTTTTCTTAATTATAGCTACTTGAGCCAAACCAAGCGCACCAATAACTCCAGCCATTGCCATTGCTAAGAAAGGATTTGTTTTTGCTAATGCTGAATACGTACCTGCCGCCGCTGATGCTGTACTAATAATTGCATTTGCAATTTGAAGCTTTTTATTTCTTTCAAAAGACTTTCTTTCAATAGCTTCTTTTTTCTTTTCCATAGCTTGTATCTTTGCTAAAGATTCTGCTGATTTGCCGTCTAGTTTCTTTTCTGATTCTATAGCTTGGTCTATATCTTTTACTCTAGAAGCTGTTTGGGCTTGTAAGGCACTTGTTATGGCACTAAGTACAGAACTTATTGCTTGTCCTACTGCTGCAAATTTCGCTGCATTTCCTTGGGCATCAGTAATTCCGCCTGGTTCTGCCATTTTTTTGTTTATAGTGTCAAAAGCAGTAACTAAATTAGCTGTTACTCCAGCTAAGGTTGATCCTAGATTTGCAAGAGAGCTTATAACAGCTCCATCTTCTCCAAAAAGGTCTTTCATTTGGTTTGCAAAGTTTGCCATTGCACTTTGAGCTACTTGCATTCCTACAACAAATCTGTCTAATTTTCCTTCTCCAAAATCGTCATCACCTAGCATTGCGGCTACTAGGGTATTATCTGTACTTGATACTATTCCAAATTTATCAGAACTAAATGCGTCAGCAAAAGCATTTTCAAGTGATTTACCAAAACCTTTTTCTGTTGCTTCCGCTGTTTTATCTAAAGCATCATTTAAGTACTTTGTATTCGTATCAATATCCTTTTTAGACAATATCAAATTAAGTCTCTCTTGTGGGTCTTTTGTCCTTGCAAGGATTACATCAAGTTCAGCTTTTAATATTGAAGCTTTTACCTTGTTCATAGCTTTTTCAAGTTTTAATCTTTCTTTAAGATTTTTTAATTGTTTTTCTTCTGCTTTTTCTTGTCTATCAATTTGAGCAATAATTCCTTCACTTTTTCTTCCTGAACGTATTGCTGCGCTTTTTGACTGTATCTCAGCTATTTTTGCTTCCGCTTGTGTTATTTTTTCTGTAGATGCAAGTCTTGTTAACAGTACTTGTAGTCTCGTTTCTTCAATTTTAAAGCCTTCGGTTGCTACTGCTAATTGGTCTTTAAATGCTAAATTTTGTTGTTGTAATAGGGTTAGTTTGATTCCTGCTGCTTCGGAATCTTTTAATGCTAACTCGCCTGTAAGCTCTAACTTTGCTTTTAATTCTTCTATTAAAGCATTTCTATCTGCGGCTGTTTTTATTTCTTTAGTATTTGTTTTAACAGCTCTTCCTTGCATTAAAAGTTGGGTATCCATTTGATCTTGTTGAATATTTCGTTTTTGTTGCTCTAATTTTAAGCTAGATCTAGTAGCAAACATACTTTGTTTTGCTGCTTTATTTATGACATTTTGAATATTTGAAATTCCTGCTAAAGTTTCTTTTCTAGTTATTTCTTCTAACTGCAATGCTCTAGATAGCTCTAAAGCTTCTGTTGTTATAGTTGTTCCTTTGCTTCCGAGGGCTATTAATAGTTTTTGAATTTCAATTCTTTTTAACTCACCTTTAGTAAAATCAGTTGTTGTTACGGTGCCGCCTCTGTTCTTAGTTCTTACAGTTTTACCAACGTCATCTATCTCGCCTGATTTTTCAAGAGCTTTTAATTCTCCTTGTAACTTATTTAATTGAGATATCTGAGCATCTACATCTGCCCCAAAGAATTTTCTCATAGTTGGACCTGCTTCTGCTACAGCTTGACCTGCTGCCAGAAAAGGATTTTTAATTCCATTTGCATTTTCTACAATTGATTTAAGATTTTTGTCAAGAGATACAAGATTGTCAACTAAGTCTCCAACTGCTGTTTTTGGGAAAAACTTTTGTAAGAATTGACTTCCTACCTTTTCTGATTCTTTTAATGTTGATGAAAAAGTATTTACTGCATCATTTATGCCTCCAAACCTTTTCTCTGCTATTTCTATTTTTGCAGCGATGTCGTCAAGTATTCCACCTAATTCTTTATCGTCAGCGTTAAATAATTGAGTAAAATCAATTGCATTCTCGCCATCTAGTAAGAATTTTCTATATGGTTCAAATTTAAGAACCTCTAATAAGCTCTTATAAGTTTGGGTGTCATCAATTTTTGAAAGTTGCCTTAATCCTTTACTTAAGTTAGAAAAACCTAGTTCCCCTACATCGCCAAGAGTTGCTTCAACAACTTCAGGTATATTTCCAAAAAGGCTCTGGAAGCTTTTTGCAAACTCTTCCGCAGTTCTCTCCAAAGGTTCTAAAGTTTGCATACGAAGGTCGTCATCGTAATCTCCCATTAATCCTAACTCAATTCCTTTTATTTCACCAAAACTTGCTCCAAAACCTGTTCTACGTGAAGTATTATCTAAGCCTGCTTCTTTTTGTAATTTTATAGTTTCTTTTAAATTTTCATTAATTTCTTTAATTGTATTTGCAAGAATATTGTATTCTCTTTGTTGTGCAAGAGCAGGAGACAGAGTGCCATTTATAGCTTTTTGATATTCTTCTGCTTTTTCTTTAACTGAGGCTAATATTTCATCTAATTTTTCAACTTGCTCATTGTAAGCAACAATTTCTGGAGTAAAGAAAATTTTCTTTATGACTAATCCTAATGCTCCTGCAACAACTAAAGCTACTCCTATTAAAGGAAGGAACTTAAGAAATGCGGCACTAAGTGTTTTAAGCTGAACTCCAACTAATTTAAAACCTTTGGCTAAGCTCCTATTAAGTTTGTCCATTCTTCCTGTAGCGGGCTGAAGGTTATTTAGTTGCTTAAAATGTTCTGTAATATTTTTACTATTTGCGCTAAAAGCAGCTCCCAAGCCTATTTGACCTGTAGTATAGTCTTCAATTGCATTTGCAATGCCTGTGGCTGTGTTTGATTCTAAAATTGCTAAATTAGAGGAAATTTGTGCTGCAGCTCTATTTTGTTCTGCTAACTTTAATTGTTCTGTCACAAGAATTTGTGATTGTATTTGTCGTATCTCAGCTTCTTTAAGAAGTAATTGTTCTCCACTTTGCTTTTTGAGATTAATAGTTCTCATATTTTCACTTCTTCTTAAACTTGTAAGAGCTTTATCATAGGCTTCAACTGAGCCTCCTGAAGCTAAGACTTGTTTTTGTGCTTCTTTAAACTGGCCTGCAGTTCCTTTAAAAGATAAGAAAGTAGATTTAGCCGCTTCTAATTCTGCGTCTGCAGCTAGCAAAGCTGCTTCTGCTAATTCTGTTGCTGCTTCTGCGGCTGCACGAGCTGATGCAGCTTGATTTCCTAAAGCTGGAATCATTTGAGTGGCAATTGTACTACCAAATCCAATTACTACACCTGTAAGTGCTAACATATTATTTGCTAAAAACTCCACTGCGGTATTTAAACCAAGAGTTTCATTTATAAAAGTAAAAAAACCTTTTGTTAAATCGGCAAAAGTTGCCCCTAATTTTTGATATGGCGTTGGGTCAGCTTGATCTGCAATATCTCCGAATTTAGCAGCTCCCTGTTCAAGAATTTCGTTCATGAAAGCTTGTCGTCTTTCTGTTTGAGATAACGCAGTAGCACTTTTTCCTAGTTGAGCTGCATACTTTTCTACAGCATCATCCAGACGTACCATAATACCTAATTCATCAAGAATTTCTGGCTCTAGTTTAATTGCACCTCTTGTTAACCTATCAAAAGCATCTGCTAAGTCTCTGCCGAGAGCAATAGATGCTCCCTGGGCTATTTCTGCTAATCCAGAAAGTTCTTTTGCTCCAAAACCTCCAGAAACACCAAGTGCTGCTGCTGTAGAAGCTTGTTCTAAAGATAGAGCACCTTCAGTCGCGCTTCTTAAATCTTGAGCAAGAACTCCAAGGGTTCTTCCTGATTGATTACCAACAATTTCTAAACCTTGTTGAAGTTGTTGAAACTGAGCCGCCCTTGATAGTGCGGTAAAAGCCGCTGTAGCGGCGAAAACGTTAGCGGCAAGAGTAGCGTATGCCCCTACTAAAGAGGTGCCGCCCCCTCCATTAATAGTACTAGCTAATTTTGAAAAGTTTTTTGTGCCATTTGCGGTTTGAACTAAACCTTGTTTTTGTCGGCCATATCCTATTTCCTGTTGCTTGGATAATTTCTTTTGAGAACCTGCTGCTTTGTCTTGAGATTTGCTTAATTTATCTGTCTCTTTTTGAAGAACAGAAATATTCTTGCCCTTTTGAACAATCTGAAACTCAATTAAAACTTTATTTTTATCTGCCACTCTTATTTTTTATTCTATCATACTCCGCTTTTAATTTCTTTTGCGAAGATTCAATAGCTCTACTATCTAACCATAGTAATAACTCTAATACATAATCTTTTTGATGCTCTTGAATATAATACCTTTTTAGTAAAAAATCTAGATTCGTAAAATCTTTTCCTATATATCCTATATCAGGGTATACTCTATCTCCCATACTATGAAATATATTGATTACATCAATAACTATTGCTGGAAAATCCTCCCAGTCTGGAGGACATTTTTTCCAATCGGGTTCTTCACCCATTTGTTCGCACATTCTAAGGTACTGTTCCTTAGACATACCAACATCTTTATTATCCAGAAATAGCTTTAGCTGGCTTAGGATTTTCTCCTTCGCTTCCACTACGAAAATTCTCTAAGTCAAAGACTACCTCGTTGAGCCAATTATCAAACTCAGAAGAATTTTCTACTAATACTTTTGCATTTTCATAAGAGTAGTCCATTTCTTTTTCTGGGTCTTGGCCAGATAAGTCTACTAATAAAATATCTTCTAAGTACTTAAGTTTTAATCCTTTCCAACCTTTTACTACTGCTTTTGTAAACTCTGATAAAAACTTGCCTTCATCTAATTCTTCATTAAATGCTCTTGTTTTTCTATCGAACTTATTTGTAGTACATTTCTTTCTAAGATTTACTAATTCTTTTCTAGAAAGATTTGCAAGTTCTACTTCAAACCCTTCCATTCCTGGGAATTCTACCCATGCTGTTTTACTGTCTACCAGTAACGATTTTAATTCCATTCTTTTTCTCCTTTAATATGTAATTATTGTTCCTAAATCTGACGGACTAGTGACTAATCTATAATCATAAGTCTGCGTAAATACTTCTCCAGGTGATGAACGTTTTGTAAACATACAACCATCAAGGTTAGCATGAAAAAATGTTGAGCCACCTACTATTGTTTTTATATCAATATTAGTAGAAGTATCAAAAGTTTGATATTCAGAAGAGTTACCGCTAGTATGAAATTGTGTTATATTACCGCTAACTACTCTGTCTGTCAAACTATATTTAGAAGGATACATTGCATTACTTGCTGAGGTCACAGACAAACTTGCCTGTAAAGTCTCATAAGGAGTCCAATCTATATTATTTTGCACACTTAATGTAGCTGTGACGAGGTTTGAAACATCTGAACCATCTATCTCTACATCAAGCAAAGGTTTTGTGGGAGTTCTTGTGGTACTTGCAGATTGCAAGTTACCAGGAAGTGAATAATTTTCATCTCCTACCCTACTTAGTTTTTTAGCCGCTCCACTTACTTCTAAAAGAAGTGGAGAACCTTTTGCAAAATTAAAGTCTCCTGTAGTAATTACACACCCTTCTAATTTGAGTGTGCTTTCACTCGAAACTATGTACATATCAAAAGATTTCAATAATTGTTCTCCTGATGTTGTATCATAGTCTGTTAAAAGATCTAACACGATATTTTCATCTTTCTCTGTAGTAAGATGAATTGCAAAACTAAAGTTGGCAGGATTTGCTTTAGTTATACTCGTTCCCTGAAACATCTTAGTCTGATCGTGCAAAGTCTTAACTTCGTATGCATCTTCCGCAAATGTTTGTGAAAACGAAAAACTGGGAGTAATCTTTACATTGTATCGATTACTCCCATAATGTATATGGAGTTGGCTTTCTTTTAGAAAGTTATACTCCGCCATTTTTATACTGCGTTACTTGAAGTATCGTCGTAACCAGTTTCTGAGTGAACGGTTACACCATGACCTTTAATGAGTATTTCATTTTGGTCTGATAACGAATCGCCAAGTGCGGCAAATTCAACTGTTGCTGAGATAATATCTGCAGTTTCAATTGTTGGAATTGATAAATGAGCTTGCCCAATATCGAATTCAACTACAGGTGTTGTTCTACTAGCAAAAGCAGAATTATCGCCACCCATAAATAAACTCATATCAAATGAGTTGGTAACAAGAGTTGTAGCCCCTTGTAAGGCTGTCAATAGACTATTAGAGCCGTCTGTTTTATTATCTAGATAACAAGTTAAAGAGCCTGAAACAGTTCTAGTTCCAGTAAAGGAACCGATTGACTGATCGACCACACCTAATGTTTCAGGTGTTAAGTAGGTAACGTTGTTAGCAATAGTAATACTGCCTCCAGTGATAGCAATATTGTAATTAGTTACTGCATCTAAGCCACCTGCGGATGCTCCTCCGCCTTGTACTAAATTAGATAAAGTTAAGGTTGATAACTTGTTTCTTAAATAATCAGCATCGTTAGATCCTGTTACGTCAATATAGTTATACTTTTCAACATAAGTAGAAACAGAAGTTGAGCCATTAGCTCCACTTGTGTTACAGTTGAGTGCTTTTGAAGGGTCTTCAATAGCTGAGTCAACTTGGTCAATAGTTGTAGCATTTCCTGACCAACTTAAAGTTGCAATTCCATCGATAGAAAAGTCAATTTCTACCTGGTTAACCTGACAGTCATTTAGTCTGAATGTTGTATTTTCTAGTGCAAAGAAAATGTTAAGTTTTAATAGTTCGTGAACGTCAGAACTTTCAAAGTCGACTTTTACATCGTGTGCTTCAAAAGTAATAGCTGAGTTTGTTGTTGCTCCAGAATTATCACTTGATCCTGCAGAAGTTGGTACTGCTTGACCAGCTAAAGCTGACCAAAGAATATTTTCTGCGAAATCATGAGTTCCAGATGCTCTATAACTTGCTGCGCCGTGCTCAAAAGGTCTTGCGTATGTTTGGAAAGACCATTCTGCTGGAGCCAAAGAGTCATTGAATCTTTTTGAACCCCTAGCAGGTGTAGCACCCGCTTCTGATATAGTTACATCACTTGTTTCACTAGCCTGAGAAAAACTATAACCATCTAGTACACCAATTTTAAAAGTATTTGCATCTTTTTCATTACCTTTGAATAATCCAGTTGCTGTTCTTCCACCGTCTGCAGTAATAGTACTAGTAACTCCTTTTACCTTACAGGTAAAACCGCTACCACTACCTACTATATTTGCACCAACAGTTAAAGCATCATCATTAGCATAACCAGTACCTCTATAGTTATTAGGTATATAAACTTCAGTAATATTTTGGCCAGTCATTTTTGCTACAATAAGTTGCAACCCACTAGCACCAGAGCCGCCAGCCATGTCGAGAATATCCCCGACGGCATAACCGCTTGTACCTGAAGTTGCAAAATCATCTACAGCTAATACTGAACCACCTGAGGCATGAACTCCATTAACGGAACTCACAAATACTTTGGTATTTCTTGATAGATTTAAAGCCATTGCTTTCTCCTATTTATTTCATCTTTGGAAAGGATTTCGCGTGATTTTAATCAGCGTCTTCGTTTCCTAATATCGTACAGTAACAACCATTTCTCCAATCCCTAGAGGAGCAATTACTCCTTCATCGGTACTTATTCCTTCAACTGTTATTGCAGTTGTTATTAAGTTTGGGTTTACGGCGTCATCATACACCAGTGCATCATTCTCGTCAATAATTCTTTCGATATCTTCAAGCAATAATGCGAGTTCTTCTTGTGCGTCTTCTGCATTTTGAACATAAGCTCGCACAGTTAAAGTTAAAAATCTCCACTTAAATCCACCTGGTTGGTATTCTCTTTCTTCATCACCTGCAACCACGCAAACTTTAGGGTATTGTTCTATTTCATCTAGAAAGACCATTTTTCCTTTGACATTATCAAAAACATTAATATTAAAAGGATGGCTACCGTCTATTTGTTTAAGTTTTTCCACCAACGCTTCTACTATTTTCTTTCTTCCTGTTCTATAAGTCATTATTTTCTCCTAAGTACAAATTTTTGGTTTGTGTACTGAGATGCCAACTCTCTAATACTTCTTGCTATTAAAGGTTTAGGATTATATCCTGACGGCCATCTACTACTATCTTCAAAAGTGGAATATACATTTTCTTTTCCTCTTCCTCCAGTAGTTTGATAAGTGTATCTTCCCTGTACTGTTTTGCTTGTTTCTCTAAGATCAAGTAACTGTACTGATCTTGCAAATTGCCCTGTTCTGTACTCTAAGGCAGGTCTTCCCATGTTCTGTTTAATTTTATTATGTAATCCTCTATTTATATAGGATTTTATTTGTGCCAAACTATATGTCTTTTCTTGTTTGCCACCTTGACTTCTTGGTCGTTTTGAAGCACTTGCTGCTAGCTTCGCTCCAGTAAAACTTAAATTTCCACTTAGTTTCTTTTGTCCCGCTTTTCTATTCGGTTTTCCAGCTTTTACTGAATAATCATGAGGCTTTGTTGGCGTCATATCTACAGTATTTATTACTTTGTACCCTGTTCTCTTTTTTAGTAAAGGTTCTATAAAAGATCTAATTGCGGTATCTTGTAAGTCCTTGGTAAAAGGTTTAGAAGTTTCCATATCTGCAAGGTCTATTTCGCCACTAAATATCTTTCCAACTACCCAATTTTTTATAAACTCTTCTCCGTCTTTTCTAATATTTTGAAAGTCGGAAACCTCAGGAGTATTAGTATCTATTCTTACTTCTATGAGATGCGTTTGTTTTGGAAACTTACCTTTTGTTTTTGCCGCTTGTCTTGTATTACGAGCTGTTATATTTAACCCTTTTAAAAACTTCTCCGCAAAGTTTGTCATATTTAGAGTAACACCATTCCATGTTACATCTGGAATACCTTGTGCAAGCAACCATTCTAGTCCTTTTACACCTTTAGTAGAATCTACTTTATGGGCTGCTTTTACTCCGCCAGAGGTAAATAATTGAGAATATGTTTTATCCTGTATTATTCCTGTGGGCGTTCCAGTAAAATTTCCACTTACTTTAGCTTTCTTTTCTTTTGCTAATCTACTTTTACTAAATCTTTTTCCTTTTGCACCTGAAGGACCTAGTATTTGTTCTCCAGCTTTTGCACTTACTATATCAACCCATTCGTCCCAAATAGAGTCTTTTATAAACTTCATTGCGTCTTCTGCAGCTTTTCTAGCTCCTGCGCCGCTTAAGTTTACTGTATCTTGTCCTGAAACTAAAATTATATCAAATACCATCTTAGTTTGATTTTGTTTAACTAAATGAACTCCTATATTTGGTTTATAAGCTGTTCCGGCTGCTTTAGAGATTGCACTTGTTTTTATGTAGTAAGGCTCATTTTGTTTTATGCGACCTAACTTACCAAACTCAAAAGAACTTAAAACTCCTCGTAAATTTTCATATGCTTCGTTCCAGTATTGTACTTGATTGTATGTTTTACCTTGTGCAACTTTTCCTTCTCCCGAAAAAATAGCTCTAGCTGCCTTTCTAAATGCGTTTGTTGTCGTCTGCTTATGGATTTCAATATTTAAAATAGTTGCATCCTCTAAAAAGAAAGCAGCTCCTACTTGGTCTTTTGCTTCCTCTAGTAAATTTTTCCAGGCTTTACTATACGCACCTTTTGCCATTATTTATAAACTTTATAGAAATCTAGTATTCTCTTAATGTGATCAGGAAAATCTATATTTTCTCTTAGACTTGTAGAAACCTCATTTCTTACTGAAGCTCCTGCTATAGTCATACTAGCTTTTCTTTCATCTTTTAAGTAATACTTTACTAAATCAAAACATGCAAGTTTTAAATCTGCAGGTGTTGACCCGTAGCCAGCTCTGTAAGTAACTTTTACTGCTTTTCTTCCTCTTGGAAACATTTTGTCTCCAGTAGCAGTAGTTCTAATAATTAAGTCTCTTTCAGCATCGATTACATATTCGTATTTTCCACTGCTATCTGAATTTTCACTAATTAAAGTAGTGTAAGTTCCAGATTGACTATCTCTTTCTTGTACTTCTGATACACTCACAAGTGGACTTTCGTCGACCATTATCTGATAAGTCTCATTGTCTGTAATATCAAAGTATTCAACCTTATTTGTACTATAGTAATCAATTATACTAGTACCGCAGTAGGTTTTTACTGCTTGGCTTATAGAAGGTATAATAACATTTAACTTAGCATCTTCACTTACGCCAGTAAGTCCTGCGAAGTCTTTGTATTCTCTTAATGTTACTAAATTTGCCATATTTCCTCTTAAAATGTGGAGGGGACTAAGCCCCTCCAGATCTGTAAGCTATTAACTAGCTTTGTACATCCAACCCCACTTAGAAGTTGCACCATCGATAAGATCAGTAAAACCTAATCTTTGTGAAGCCACTAGGACTCTTCTTTGGTTTGCTACTTCGTAGTCTGATTCAATAGTAACGCCTCTTAATCTTGGCATTACAAAGTTTCTTGGGTTAACAGCTACTGCTGCGAACTTAGCAGTTGCTGGTGTTGCGAATTCATCACAAAGAAGAACTCTTGAACCGAACACTTGTCCGATTTCACCAGATAGCTTAGTTGCCATGTCGCCAACTAGGTTAGCATCTTGGAACTCTGCATCTTCTAGCAACTCATAGTATGATCTTTGTGAAACAATATATACTACTTCACTTGGGTTCACACCATATTTACCCATATTCTTTCTCATTTCAAGTAAGTCAGTTGCTACAATTTTATCAGTAGCAAAAGCTGTACCTGATTGTGTGTAGTCTGAATCATTTCTTGCTAAGTGTAAAAGACCTTCAAAAGCTGCACCTGAAGTACCATAAGCACCATCAGCATCGTCACCAGCTAAAATAGCGTTCTCGATACCTCTTGCGTGCGCTCTAACCATTGATTCTCTGATTAATGGTAAGATTGGCATAATTGCATCTTCTTCAGTTTCATTACCTAAGTAAGATTGTGAAATAAGTTTTTTAGTTGAAAGAGTTCTTTCAGCTAGATCAACACCGCCTGCAGAACCAGGGTTGTAAGCGTCCCCTCTTTCTTGCAAGTTACCATGTGGTGAAGCACCACTAGCTGCTTGAGCTGAAGCGAATTCAGCATAACCAGCATCTGGTAAGATAGGTATAATCATATTAGCAGAAGTCATTGGAATTTCTCTAAATAGAGGTGCTAACACCAACTCGTTCTGAATGTCTCTTTCGATGTTTGTTGAAACGATTTGCTCGAAATCTGCAGATGAAACACCAACACCACTATGTGCGTTAACTTTTTCCATTACTGATTTTGCATATGTATTGTCCCAACCTTTACCAGTAGCTAAACCAGCAAATTTTGCGTCAATAATATCGTTTTCGAAAGCTTTTTTCCAGTCACCTTGACCTTGTCTGTCTGAGAATATTCTTTTTGATTCTCTGATATTCATGATTTCTTCAGATTTCTCTTTTAATTGAGATTCTAGTGATTTAACCACTGTCTCTAAATCTTCATGCTTTTCAGATACTCTTTTCTCAACATCAGACACAAGCCTTTCAGCTCCTGTTAAACCTGCTTGAACTACAGATTTGTATTCTTCCTGCTTAGCTTCTTGAACAGCCTTTTCTTCAGCTTCAACTTCAGCTGCTTTTTCAGCGGCTTCTGTTGCAGCTTTTTCTTCTGCTGCTTTAAGTTCTGCTTGCTTCATTGCATAAGTAGCCACAGCTTTTTCAGCTGCGTCTTTTGCAAATTTGTCAAGATCGAACTCAGGGGAAACTTCAGGATTTCTTTTTTCTTCTGACATATTAGTCTCCATTGTTTGGGATTTCTCCCCGCTTGGCTGCTCAACATTAACAGCGTCTGCTGATTCTGTAGAGTTAGCCTTTATAAATTGCTTTTTAAACTTATTGTAGTCTTCCATATTATCAAAACCTTTTGCTAAAGAGAACGTTGCTCCCTGATTGCAAGGTACTGATACTACAGACACTTCAAATAGTTCTGCGTCCTTTATTTTATATCCGTCGCTTTCAGTCATATAATCTGCATCCTTGACTCTGAAACCAACGGAAAAGGCTCCAAGGACACCGTCTTTAACTAAATCTTTTATTTCACCAGCGGCTTTTGATATTCTTGCGTTTATCTCTAACCCTTTGTCGGTGACCTGTAAACCTGTTGCTTTACCGATAGGTCTATTATAGTCATGATTAAAAAGTAGAACAGGATTACCTTTATAGTTTTCCAATCCTCCTTTTGTCCATGCTTCTGGCTCTATAATATCGCCAGCTCTATCTAGTGCATTAGTACTTGCAGAACCTTTGATGTCTATACCGCCATCTTCGGTTTCGCCTAAGGCTTTAAAAGTATTAGTCCAGTGAAAAATTTTACTTGTCATCTTTTTTCTCCACTTTCACCTCAGTCTTTTTTTCAACTTTTGGTGCTGCTTTGGGTTTTTCAACCTTAACAGGAGTAACAGAAATAGGATGTCTTTTTTTCACTACTGATAGTACTCTGTTCCAAGAACCGAACTGTCTTCTAAGAAGATAGTCCTTAACTGGAACATCATTACCATGAGATTTGTATTCAGCTAAATCCATTACACCGCCCTTTTCGGCCATGAAATCGGAAGCAGCTTTAATCATCATATCTTTAGTCATATTATTCTTCCTCTATTGGAGAACTCTCTTGCGGTCGTCCTCCCTCCTCTGGATTAACTGATGAACCTGCTAAATTGACAGGAACTCGAGGTTCATCAAATCCATCGATAGGTTCTTTACCCATAGCCTCTCTTGCTTCGTTTGCACTAAGAATACCTGTATTCACTAGTGTTGCGTAGTAAGCGGCTTGGTCTCTTAACTCTGGTTGTAAAGCAGGAATTCCTGTTACATCTTCAGATAATTCGAACCCAAAAAATCTCTCCAAAGCATATCCTAGTTTTCTTACTATTGGTAATACTGTCTCCAAATAGTATAGTCTATGATTTGGTCTTATATTTGCATTGTTTCCACCGTCCATTAAAATTGGTGGTATACCCATTGCCTCTAAAATTATTCTTTCATTTGCTTTTATTGATTCTTGAAAGTCTAATTCTCTAAAATTAATTTGTGACATTGGCTCTACTTCTAGTCCTCCGTCTAATATAAGAGGCCTTCTGCCTCCTGTGTTAGGATTATACCTAATACTCCAGGCTTGTAGCATTCTTTCTTTAATTTTTTCTGAAAGAGTATTAGGACTTTTTAGTACTAATCCTGGAACTGCTCCATTTCTAAAAAAGTTATCTTGAAACTTTCTCATACTACCTAGTAATTGCATTGTTCTATATGCTGGTTTTAATCTAGGTGTACCTCTATAAATGGATTTAAAACTGTTTTCTTTAATATGAATAATCTCATTGACACTATAGTCAATGCTGTTATCAAAACTATATTTCTCTACATATGTATTATCATCTGAATAGATTGTGACTTTTTCGGCAGGTAAGTGATATAAATGAGCACCATCGAAGTAAATAAATATATTTCCATCAATAAGTAAATCAATAATTAAGTTTCTTTTAAAAGTGCTAATATCCTGAAAAGGATTTGGCTCTTTATTAAGTAATTGATCAACTTTTACTTTTCTTATATTCTTTATAATATTGCTAGTACCTTGTCTTTGGTCTCCAACACTGTAAGGAATTTCTGACACATCGTCAACAATCATATTAACAGCACGATTAACTATCTCTAGTTGTTCATATGCATTTCTATAGTTAGTGACAACCTCTTGGCTGTCTATCGTCATACCCTCATTTCTGGATATAACGTATTGAGACGGATTGAGTTTTTCCTCAGTATCCCGTCTTCCTAATATAAAATCATACCATGCCATGTTTGTTTCTCTGTTTTTCGACCCATCTTTCTTGTTTCTCTGCTGTGATTAGTTTGGGTCGCTTTCCATAAATTGAATGTAATCTTAAATGGTGCTGATGACAGAGAGTAACTGTTTTATCATAAACTTCTTCATAGTTCTCACCGATAAACTGCTCTCGAATCTCTAGTATGTCTTGCTCTTTTTCAATATTTAAATTATGTTTACGTATCCAAGTTTCTAGTAGTTCGGTTAAGCCATTATAATGGTGAAAATCTAAGTTGTCCGTTTTTCCGCAAATGTAACATTCGCTTTCTTTCTTATATTGTGATTTAGCTTTATCTCGTACGTATTTAACTAAATCTCTTTTAAATTTCATATCTAACTCTTAATAAGAATTATAACAAAAGTTTATACCAAAAGTCAAGAACTGTTTTTCACTGGTGTTATTAAAACGAGGTGGCTGTTGTTTCAAATGTATAAATTGCATACCTAATAGCATCTGCCATATGAGATGCTCCGTCATGTTTTGGTCTTTCTTTCATTAAATTGGGATTTGGATCCCATTGATATTGGTCAAGTGCCATCAAAGATTCTCTACAACTTTGATGGACTATAAGTTGATCATTATCTACCACACCTGCTACTTGTCCAATTCCATCTAATACGGACTTTTTAGCGTTTATAGTACTAATGTCATAATTTTGTGCAAAATCAAATCTAGTTTGTTGAGCTGCGGAGTCTATATAGATATAATCTATGTCCCACTTTTGAATTAACTTTCTTATTTGAGATGCGTGTTGTTCTGTTGTTCTTTCTGAGTCTAAATATTCATCGACTAAATAGTATTTTTCTTCGTCCCAATCGTAAGCAATAACACAGAAAGCTGTTGGATCTTTATAACCTACATCAAGCCCTGCAAACACATCCATATTTCTAGTTTCGAAATCAGTTAGGTCAGCAATACATTGTTCATGATTAAATGCCCATATTTGACCCTCATAAACATTAAAGTCTGCCATATATTCTTGTTGAAACTCTGCTTCGGACATTGTTTTTCTAGCTTCTTTAATATCTGCTTCTGAAACACGAGGATTTTCATGATAAGTAGCTTTGATAGCTGCCCATTCTGGAAACTCTTCAGAATACCCTCTATAATAAAACTCTGCAAAGTAATTATTTCTACCCCTTGGAGTAGATATAAAAATTGCTTTGGAATTGTCTTTATCTAATGTGGGTCGAAGTGCGACGTTGAAAGCATCTCTGCCATCGGTGAGGGCCGCTTCGTCGAATATGATAAGATCGTATGATCTCCCAACCACTGAGTCCACCTGATTAATCGAACCCATACGGATAGTACTATTGTTCGATAGTTCAATAACTTTGTCTTTTGCATTGTCTCTTATTACCTCTAAATCAAAATGTTTTATTAAACCTCTTTGTAAATCAAAAGAAATTTGTGATAAAGAATAGTTTGGAGACATCAACAGCACGTGGCTATCTGGTACTAGACAAACAAGTTGTCCGATTATATTTGATATATAAGTTTTGCCCTGCCTACGTGAAACAGCGGCAGTTACAAATCTATATTTAGGGTTATTGATTGCATTGATAATTGCAGTTTGTGATGAATTAGGGGTTATACCTAATAAGTCCATGTATCCTTCTATAGGAAGTTTAATAAAACGCGTTTCTGCGTCTAAATCCATTAGAAACTTTGATTCTATATCTGCTCTACTAATATCAATCAATGTAAAGTCTCAAAGTCAAATGGATTATCGGGATCGTCTGCGCTCAATATTTCATTATCTTGAGCCAGCCTGTATAAATAGAGGTAGGCGCTACAGACTTTTGCATACTGTATCTCCACGGGAGATACATGTTTTCCTGTCACTTCCTTTTCAGTAATTTTCATCAAACTACTTTGAGTGTGAACTTGCAATTCGTCTAGCCACGCCTTTCGAGTGTCAATTGTAGGTATTGTCATCTTCTTCTTTTTAATCCTCTAGTATATTTTTGTGATTTTGGCGGCATCTTTTTAGACCCACCTTTACCTGCCCAGAACACTTTATTAGCCCAGTATGCCGCTGAGGACTTACCTTTTCTAATATTTTTTGCGTGTCGAGCTTTGAAGCTTTTACGGGCTTCAGGACTGTAATTATGCCCCATGCCTTGTGCACCAAATCGTATGATTTTTACCTTTCCTCCAACTCTTACAGCTACTACAGCTTTCTTAGTTCGATGTTTAGGTGTTCTTTTAGGTTTATTCAACCCTGTTAGTCCAGCTTTTTTAAGCCTTGCTTTTTCTCCTTTTGTCAGTGCCATCTTTTTTCTTTTTCTTCTTACGCGGTTCGGCTATGCCACTCCAGATAAATAATTGTGCGTAAGCTTTGCCTATATTTTTAGTAATAAGCTATCTTCTTTTCTTTAATATTCTGCCAACACTTTTCTTACCAAATTTTGCTTTCTTTGGGTTTAAGGTTTTTCCGTATCTGGGTCCGACACCTTTGGGTGCGGCTGAATATCTGAACGCCTCAATACTGTTAGGGTTTTTAGTATTTACTGTTGTCCCTGCAGCTGCGTTCATGTCTCTTGTAACTCCTCTTTTGAGTTTATGTTTACGAATCTTCTGAGTAGCATGTACTCCAGTAGGTCCGCTTAAAAATCCGCCTCTTGCCATGATTTTCTCCTATTTGCTTGCACTATTAGTGCCATTTTTTAAGTAATTTGTTAACTTTACTTTATTGTGCACAGTGTCAGGCAACTTTAAAAGTTTCCTAACTTTTCTATTTTCTTCTAGTTTATTGGTTGTTTTTGAAACCAACTGTTCTAAAAGATTGTTGATTATATGGAGTTCCTTAATAAAGGTATCTCTATTCATACTCTCCCTTACAGAAGACTAACGTTTTTTACGAGTAGTTCTCCTCTTTTTGCCTCTTTTAGCAAAGGTAGAAACCATCGTTGGTTTTCCACCTGGATTTCCAGCTTTTCTTTTTCTTGTAACTGCGGAACGAATCTGTGCCTTTGTCATTCTTCTAGCTTTACTTGCTGGTACACATTTAGGGTATCCCCCGGCTTTTTTGCCTCTTGCTGATTTACGTCCACAAGGGGAGTATCCTCCGCCTTTACGAGGTCTGGATATATCTACCCAGCCTTCTTTGAACCATTTTGTTAATCCGCCTTTCGGTTTAGCCATTTTGTGTTTTGTTTTCTGCTTCCATCATTTTATCTTTGATATCAACAGACCCGTCCCAGTTTTTATCTTTTCCTGAAACAATATTCCAAAGTTGTATAAACTTTGTTTTTATAAAATCAATCATCTTTTCCTCTTCCTTGGAGTAGACATTCTATATCTTCCACCCCGTTTTTTATAAGTTTTGACTAACCAGCCATTAGCATATGCAGAGGGATAGACTTTAAATTTACGTCTTGCTTCTGCTTTTACTCTTGCATATAACTTAGGGTTAGTAGGTACAGGTTTCTTTTTTGCTACTCTTCGTCTAGGCATTACTTTTTCTTTTTCTTTCTTTTCAAGATTGCTGCTTGTAAAGCCTTAGGTAGTTTCTTCTGAGCTGCTGTTAAGCCTCCCATTGACTTTTTCTTCTTTCCACCTTTTTTCTTTTTCTTTGGTCTACCGACCTTCGATCCATAAGTTCCTTTACCCTTCGGCATAGTTATCTCCAATGTCCGTCTGGACACTCTGCCCATCTTATTTTTGTTTTGAGGGGCATAAAACACCCACATTCTTTACAAGTTTTCCATACTTTGTTGAATTTTGGGCACTTTTTACAAATATCGTAACGATTTTTGTGACTTTTCTTGTCTGTAACCTTTATAATCTCTAGAGTCATCTAAGAGATTTTGGTGTTTTTTGTCTTTTCTGTCTTTGTAGTTGCTTTTTTCTAGCTTTTAATATTTCGATTCTAGGGCTTACTACTTCGTTATCTACAGTAGCTTTGTCTTCTACTGCACTTGCGTTTTCTATTGCTTCTTTAATATCTTTTTTCATTTTGTCAACCTAGCGTAAGCGATTTCAGCATCTTCTTTTTTAGCAAAAGAATGTTTTTCCCCTTCTAGTATAAAACTCCATAAAGGTCTTTTTCCTGAATCATCGTAATTAAATTTTTCTTTTTTCATTTTAGGCGATTTTTTAATATCTTTTTTTGTATATTCCATTTCCATTGTTTTCTCCTAGTGTAACTGTGACATTGCTATTATAAGTCCGCATCCGCCAACTATTATTGCTCCTGCGCAACTTATTAATATAGTCTCTATTCTTTTTACGTTCTCGTCCATATCGTCGAAACGTTTAAACGCAGTCTTCCACCGCTCAGCACATACTGCTTCATGTTTAGCCAAGTCTGCGGCTACTTTTTCTGCGTCCATTGAGTTCTCCCTAAATCTTTGTGTTGAGATCTTCTCAACTATTTCTAAATTATACCAAAAATACTACCGAAAGTCAAGTACTATTTTTCGATGGTATATATTTTAACTGGTTCGGACTTTCCTTTGACCGTAACTTCGTCTAAGAATTTGTAGTCATATCCGTCTACTAGACTGTACTCAGATATGATTAAGTCCGTGTCATAGTTCTTACAGCTAGACTCTAGTCGAGCAGCAAGGTTGACAGAATCGCCAAGCACACTGTAATCGAAGCGAGTACTACTACCAAAGTTCCCCACCACGCATAAGCCTGTATTGATTCCAGCACCTGTATTAATTTGATCAAGGCCTTCCTCTTTAAGTGTTTCATTTAATTCTCCTAGTGCTAGTCTCATTTCGAGAACAGCCTTTGTAGCGTTGTTAACTTGATCTTCATCATCAAGTGGTGCTCCCCAAAATGCCATTATACAATCACCCATATATTTATCGATTGTTCCACCATGTTTGAGAATAATCTCAGTTTGGTTATCAAGGAAGCGATTAATGAGAGCAGTAAGTCCTTGAGGGTCTTTTTGATATTTTTCTGAAATTGGTGTGAATCCTCTGATATCAGAAAAAAGAAAAGTCATACGTTTGGTCGACCCACCCAATCTCAGTAATGTTGGGTCTTTCTGTAATTTTTTGACCAAGGCGGGACTTACGTACGTGCCAAATTGTTGTTTGATTTGAAGTTTCTGACGATACTCGGAAAGGAAACTCAGGAATGTATGGTATGCCCAAAACAAAACCGAGAGTATTACGATTCCGCTAACGTCAAACAAGTAAGAAGATTCATATAATTTCAGACCTGTGTAAAAAGAACCGCCAACTATTATTAGCAATGAGGGCAACGAGAACCATACGGATCTTGTTGCAAATGCAAGTAGTAATAAGGCGAGGAGTGTTCCTGCGATTTCTGCCCCAAGTACCCAAGTAGGTATAGAAGGAGCAGTGCCTGTAATAAGATTATGAAGAATGTTAGCTTGTATTTCATGTGGGTATTTCGCCCCCGCAGGGGTCGGCACCGGGTTGGTTATACCCTCTGCAGTCGTGCCGAATATAATAAAAGGTGCATCAATTGGATTCTTCATGAACTCTGCACCTGTTTGTTTGTAAAATTTAGTATTCCAATTTAACCAGATACGTCCATTTGCATCCGTGTTCATAAGTGGGTAACTTGGTACTCTAACCCAGGCTAAACCCTGTTCTTCTGTTTTTATTTGGTAGCTTGGGTCTCCTATTGCGACTCTTAAGAGTTCGAGTGCGAAGCTTGGGTAAAGTTTTGACTCTACGTTTACGACTAGGGGAATACGACGTGTGACCCCGTCTATTTCCGGCGTAGACGTTACTAGTCCGAGACCTTGAGCTTTTTCTTCGAGTACTGGTGCTGTAGGTAAAATTCCTGGGTATTTGAATAGCCATGGTGTTGGGTCTTCTCCTAACTGGGCTGTTCCCACGTGTGGGTTAGTTCCAGTAACTTGTGTCGATGCTGCACTAGCAAGGACTGTTGGTTTGTACTGCATTCTCATTGCAAAGTAATCATCATACTCTTTTCCACGTAAGTCTGGATTCGGCATAAGAACCGTAAATCCATTTACAGCATTTGTAGATGTTATTAAGTCTCCGTAGAGTGATCTAGGAAGAGGCCAACCTCCATAGGTTTTAAGAAGTTCTTCGTCAAGATCTACAATAAGAATGTTTTCATTTTGTACTGGTTCGGTATTCATAATTAGATAGTCATAACCAATTAGTTCGACTCTTTGCATGATACCAGGATTCCATATAAGGAGTCCCATAAAAATTAGTATTGATATTAATTTATTCATTGTTGTGTAATAGATATTGTTTTTGTACAGTCTGCCGTACAATTGAAAGTTGCGGTATATGTTTGATTTGTAGCTCCAAGTTGAGTTACATCTACATCATATCCTGTTGTATAGAATTTCATATTTGCTACGTGAGCCCCTGTTCCATATTGTGTTAAGTCTACTTCATTATCAGAGTTGTAAAAGAATATATCTGCATCCTTATTACCACTACCATACTGAGTAACACTTACCGAGTTATTGTGCGCACCACCATTTCCA
>Ga0181419_1000046_pt1 | contig 37438 bp, 52 predicted proteins | sample 42SPOviralmetaG_FD_130144 | JGI IMG/M metagenome (GOLD analysis project Ga0181419, IMG submission 130144) | Marine viral communities from the oligotrophic San Pedro Time Series (SPOT) site, San Pedro Channel, CA, USA - 42 SPOT_SRF_2013-04-24 | ecosystem: Environmental > Aquatic > Marine > Strait...
AGGTCGTGGTTCCGACGGTATGCGCTCGTATAATGTTCGTGAGCAAAATACATTCGATCCTAGAGACGTTCGCTCCCTGTTCGCCGCATTCGACCCTGAGTACACAGGCTCTAATATACTTGGGTTTCAAGGCGGGTCACAATCACCATCACTTCTAAATGCTGCAACTCAATCCGCGGTAGGCGCGGCATCAATGGCAGCCCCTGAGACGCCAGAGAGCGCGCTGTACGAAGGCTTAACAGACAAAATGGTCGATTACCTTACTGAGCAAATGGGTGGCTCAGAAGAGGATAGAGAGCGCGCTGAGTATATATCGATGGGGATGGACTTCTTGCCATTTATCGGTGCTGCGAAAGGCGTATCTGAAACCTTTGATGCGTATAAGAACGACGATACGCTCGGCATGGCTCTTGGTGCCGGAGGTATACTTGCCGGGATGATTCCGTTTGGTCGAGGTGCATACAAAAGTGCAGTAGGCATTGCCGAAGAAGCGCCATTAAGAGACATAGACAAGCGCTTCAGCTATCAGCCAATGGATGGTGGTAATCAGCGAAAATTTGATATGGCGCGCGGTCAGTCGCTGGATTTCAATGTAGAAAATAGACCCCTAAATATACAGTCAGACAATCTTTCGTTAGCTGATTTTGAAGGTCGACCATACATATTCACGCAGTCAGACAGGTCGAGAGCGGGCGGCATTCTCACAAGAGTAGGCGGTCAAGATATAGAGCCAATCGATCTTCGTGGTGGCCGGGACTTTATGTTTGACGCGCCTAGCGAGGGCATGGTCTGGGCGTCAGCTCCAGATGTTGTTGGGAAGCTGGACTCAACGGCGCAAAAGCTTGCAAAAGAGTACGGCCAAGACCCATTGTTGCTTCCATATTCAATGCAACCTACGGGAATAGATTTCAGTACGTTTCCTGTGGATGCCATGATTAACACGGCACGCAGTGGCATGTCCAAAACGAACATTAAAAAACTTGATAGTAAAATTAAAAAAATCTTGCCGGATTGGCAGGGAGTGGCTAGTCCCGACTCTAATTATGCGTTTAGAACCGCTACAGGAGATCAGCGTAAAGCCATCATGCGATTAATCGATTCGGATTTTAAAGACGTGCCCGGAGGCATGTCGGCGGCTGAAGCTCGTGTGGTTACCTCTGATCCCGCTCAATACACGACATCAGGCGGCATGGTTACAAATGTTGGTTTGCTAGATACATCTAAACCTATTTATGCCGATAGCGGGCATCCTACTTATATTGCCGGGCTTGCTGGCGAGGGTTTAGGCAGGCTTGAGAATCCAGTCACAATCATGCCTCAATCTCGATTGCGCGGTAGAAATATTAGTGACACTCCAACTGACGCTGAGCTAGGTGCGGCAATGAGGTCTATGTCTATGAACCCTGCGGCGCAGATTGGGTTGATCGATGAAGAATTCTTGCGCGCATACTACAAGTAAAGCGGTGATATAATATGGCGACACCGAGAAAAGGTAAGGCACGAGTAAAAACCACGGCGTCTGGCAGAAAGGTTTCATATGGGCAGAAGGGCGCTAAGGTAAAGCCGGGGACAAGCAAGGGCGATTCATATTGCGCGCGCTCATTAGGTATAAAGAAGCGGCTGCCTAAGAGCAAGCAGAGCGACCCTAACACCCCTAACAACCTATCGAGAAAACGCTGGAAATGCTCCGGCGCAAAATCAAGGAGGAAGTGATGCCGACAGTAGGGAAGAAAAAATTTGCTTACACAGCAAAGGGCATGAAGAAAGCCAAAGCCGAAGCTAAGAAATCAGGTAAGGCCGTAAAAAAACGAGGCAAAAGTTATGCCAAGTAAGAAGAAGGGCCTGTACGACAACATCCACGCTAAGCGTAAGCGCATTAAGGCCGGCAGTGGTGAGAAGATGCGGAAGGCCGGCGAGAAGGGCGCACCTACAGCTAAGCAGTTTAAAAAAGCAGCCAAGACGGCTAAGAAGCGTAAGTAATGGCACTGACTAATCACACAGAGCTGAAAAGCTCTATTGCTGACTTCCTTAACCGTGATGATTTAACTTCGGTAATACCGACGTTTATTGCGCTAGCAGAGGCGCAAATCAATCGAGACGTACGGCATTGGAAGATGGAGAAGCGGGTCACAGGCGCCCTAGACAGCGAATACTCGCAGTTGCCCACTGACTGGCTTGAGACGATTCAAGTACACGTCGTTGGAGGTGGCACGTACCCTTTGCAGTTAGCGTCACGTGATGCGATTGCTGATAAGAGATCTGCACGTAACGATACAAGTGGGCGTCCTAAGTTTTACACGCACGCAGACTCCTCTCTTGAGCTATACCCGACCCCCGACGAGGCTTACTCCATAGAGCTTCTTTATTACGGCAAGGTCGATGCGTTGAGCGAACTCGTTCCTGTTAACTGGTTATTGCAAGATGCGGCCGATGTCTACTTGTACGGGTCGTTGATACATTCAGCGCCTTACTTGCAAGAAGATGGTAGGGCTGGCGTTTGGGCGCAAATGTACAGCGCAGCAGTGCAAAAGCTTAATCAAGCGTCAGAGAGAGGCCGTATGAGTGGTTCAGGCTTAACAATGAAGGTCCGCGGTTTAGGCGGCCCAAGAAGATTGTCTGTTAAATGAGCTTTACCAATTACTTAGAAGACAAGGTATTGAATCACGTCTTTTCAGGCATCGAATATGAAATGCCCACCCTTTATGTGGGTCTTTTTACAAAAGGGCCATCTGATACAGGCGGCGGCACTGAGGTTGGTGGATTTGGGTATGCGCGCCAATCAATCACTATGAGTGTTTCTGGTAGTGCGCCCACGGAAGCTACAAACACAAACGACGCAGAGTTCCCGGCAGCGACCGGGTCGCAAGGTAGAATTACGCACGCAGGGGTCTTTGATGCAGCAACCGGCGGTAACTTATTAGCGTGGGCTACCCTGACAGACCCATCTGATTCCGCAGTAGAGTTGCCGCAAACAATCGAGACGGGCGATATTTTCAAGATTGAAGCGTCAAACTTAAAGATACGGATCGATTAGGGTTTAGTCTTATGTCTACGATTACAACACGCACAGGCAAAGGAAAGGCCCTCACACACGCCGAGTTAGACGACAACTTTATTAATTTGAACGCCGATAAGGCTGAGACGCTTGCCGATGTGGGTGTTACTGCGACTATTGACGAGGTAAACCTACTCGACGGCGCAACTCTATCGACCGCTGAACTGAATCTTCTCGACGGCGTAACGTCTACTACGGCCGAACTCAATATTTTGGATGGCGTGACATCCACTGCCGCTGAACTAAACATTCTTGACGGAGTAACGTCTACCACCGCTGAATTGAACATTCTCGATGGGGTCACTGCGACTACCGCAGAGTTGAACATCATGGATGGTGTTACAGCGACGACTGAAGAGCTTAACTACGTCGACGGCGTTACGTCTGCCATACAGACACAAATCGACACCAAGGCTCCGAGTGCTGGCGCCTCACTAACTGGCACGACATCGTTTGAGTCGCTATCCGACGGGACCATCACTGTCACTGCGTTCGTTGATGAGGACGATATGTCGTCCAACAGCGCAGGCTTAGTGCCGACTCAGCAGTCAGTAAAAGCATATGTTGACAGCCAAGTAACAGCGCAGGATCTAGATGTCACGAGCGATAGCGGAACTATAGCTATCGATTTAGATTCTGAAACCATGACAATCGCTGGTGGCGAGGGAATTGATACCTCTGCTACCGGGAACACGGTAACGATTGCCGGCGAAGACGCCTCGACGTCGAATAAGGGCGTTGCGAAGTTTGACTCAGCGGATTTTGCCGTTAGCTCTGGCGAAGTAAATCTGGTGACCTCTGCTGCTGCATTTGGGGCAGTGGGCGACGGCACCACTGATGACACGACTGCGCTGCAATCGGCAATGGATTCTGTTGCTGTATCTGGCGCATGGTTAGATGGCGCCAACAAGACGTATTTAATCACAACGACCATCGATGTCGACCAAGGTGCGTTCTGCCGTATGCGTAACTTTAAGTTTAAGTTAGGTACGTCATACACCGACCAAGGTAGATTTAACTGCGACGCTGGGTCAGGCACTACGGCTATGACTGTCGCACTAGATAACATCGTTTTAGACGGCGGTCGTGGTGATTACAAATCAGGCAATGAGCCTTGGACTGATACAACAACGGACTTCGGTGGCTATGACACAATTGAGCCATCTCTAAGCGCGTTTTTTAAGGTAAACGCCAAAAATGAAGAGACAACGACGCACATTACTAATTGCCGGTTTGAGAACCATCACGGAATAGCCGCGGTGCGAGTAGACTCTTACGGCACCACAATCATTCAAGGCTGCGTTTTTAAGAACTTGTCTTTCCAAAGCTTCGCAGTTTATCAGGCTGTATTCGACAGCAATGACAATATTACGGCCCATAAAGGCCGCACTATCGTTTCTGACGTTTATGCAGAAAATGTTGGGCTGCTACCGGACACATTTGCAGTCGGCGGAACGGCTATGACGTTTGCGTCTACTACAGCGGCACCGCAAGGCTCTTTTAACTTTCTTGCCATAGGCGGCGAGTACAGTCTGTCAAACGCTACTTGCAAAAACTACGCCTCATGCGGCGTTACTGCGGATCGCAACGAAAAGTTTAATGCCACCAACATCACGATCACTAACGACTCAGATCGATCGTTCTCTAGCAACCCATCGGGTGCGTTCTGGATAGAGGGCTGTGAGGAGTCAAATGTCACAAACCTCACGGTAGAGATTACGGCGCGAGCGACCATCGACACGACAGGCTTAGATAATTGTCTGCTGCAAATTTATCTGAAAGACGGGAATAAAGTCTTTTTTAACAACGTTTTTCTAAAGACAGACGAGTCTACGGCTTACGTTAACAAGCTCATACGAAGCTCGGGGAAGGGCGCAGCGCATTGCCACATAGAAAATTTCTACGTCTCAGGAATCTGCCGCAACCTTGATGACGCCGTCAGCTTCTTGCTGTTGCCAAACTCTACTATCGAGCACGACGTTCGGCTCCTTCACGGCTATATCAAGCACGGCGACATTAAGATTGAAGTGCCTTACAACGCCACTGTGCAGGATGTTTACCTTGAGGGTGCATCAGGTAATGGTGACGTTTTATTTATCCCTGCGGGCAATGCAGGCGTCACAGGGAGCGTTGGCGATGCCACTGTCACTGGATGCTATATCGACGGCACTGTTAGCAACACCACAGCGTTTACAGGCAGTCTCAATATTATCGGCAACAAGTACATCGGCTCAGTTACATCGACAGGATCGGGCAACACAGGCAAGTTTGTCGTTAGTGACAATGCTCGCATCGCTGGCGGCCTTGCGGTGACATGTTCGGGGCCGACAGGTAACTCAGCGGTCGAGATACGCGGCAACGCTTTGATTGAGGGCGTTACCCGGGTAGACGGTGCAAACAACGCCATAATTAGCGACAACAACACAGAGCGGCGGATTACGATAGAGGACGTGCAGCACTTCCAAGTTGTCGGCAACACAGCAAAGACCGACACCGCAGAGTCGTGCATTTTTGTTTACCCAACAACCGCAAGCAACATTTTGGCGGGTATCATTAGCGGCAATAACTGCCTGATAAAAACAGGCACAAGTGGCGCGGGTTACATCACTCTTGCTAGTAGCGTCACGAACGTAATGGAAGGCTTGAACAACAAGCTGATAGTCAACTGGTCATAAGGTAACGACATGGATTTCATCGACCACAGAAGCACGGCAAAGTTCATATTCAAGACTTCAGCGACCGATGAGAAGGCTCGCATTGATGAATCTGGCAACATCCTCACGGGCAAGACCTCCAGTAACTTTAGTACGGCAGGCGCAGAAGTTCGCAATCTAGGAAATATATGGGCGACACGAGACGGCGGCACACCCTTAGCGTTGAACCGCCTTTCTAGTGAAGGGACGATCGCACAGTTTTATAAGGATGGCAGTTCGTTAGGCGTCATTGCGTCGGTTAGCAGTGACTTTGTTATTTACTCAACAATATCAGGCCACACTGGCTTGCGTTTTGGTGACGGCTGGATTGGTTCGACTAACAACGCAGGCACCCTACAAAACGGCACTGTCAGCCTTGGAACAACAGCGTATAAATTTGCTGACTTGCATTTATCGGGCAATGCCAACATCGGCGGCAATGCCACAATTACTGGCGACCTAACCGTTAACGGCACTACGACCACAATCAACACTGCCACGCTGGACGTTGAAGACAAGAACATCACGCTGAACTACGGCGCGGGCGACACGTCATCGACAGCCGATGGCGCGGGTATCACCATCCAAGACGCGGTGGATGCAAGCAACAACGCCACTATCTTGTGGGATGCAACTAACGACGAGTTTGATTTCAGCCACAACATTACAGCGCCTAACCTAAGTATCAGCAATTGGAACACAGCGTACGGTTGGGGTGATCACTCAACTCAGGGATATTTGACTAGCTACACAGAAGCAGACACGCTTGATTCTGTTACTGGTCGTGGCGCTACGACGACTAATGCTATTAGCACGGGCGCTATTACGAGTAGCGGTGCTATATCAGCTCAAAATACTTTGACCATACAAAACTCTAGCGCATACGGAGCTATCGAGGTTGGCGGTGTATCTGGCGGCTTCATCGACATCAAGAGTCCATTCTCTGACGACTACGATCTACGTCTGATATCAACGGGTGACGGCGGTGTATTAAACGTCGCTAGTGGCGAGCTAACGATACAGCGAGCAGGGTCGGCCAAGCTTGCGACTACAAGCACAGGCATAGCGGTCACAGGTGATGCGACGTTTGCTGACAACGGCAAGGCTATTTTCGGCGGGGGTAGCGACCTACAGATCTACCATGATGGGGCTAATAGCTACATATCAGATGCAGGAACAGGATTGTTTCAGCTTCGCACCAACGGCACTCGAATTGAAATGGTTGGTCAAAGTGGGTCTGAATACATGGCACGTTTTGAACAAGATGGTGCTGTAAAACTTTACTACGACAACAGCCTAAAACTAGCCACAACCTCCACAGGCATTAACGTTACAGGTAACGCTACGTTTGGCGATAACGGTAAAGCCATTTTTGGTGCCAGCTCTGACCTACAGATTTACCATACGCCAACAGGCAACCATTCAATTATTACTGAATCAGGTTCTGGCAACCTTATTCTTGCCGCAGATAACCTTGAAATAAATAATGCCGCAAACAATGCAAACAAAATAGTAGCTACGACTGGCGGTGCGGTAACCCTTTTCCATAACAACTCAGCCAAACTAGCCACCACCTCTACAGGCATTGACGTAACTGGAAGTGTCGTCAGCGACGGTTTGACTGTTGATGGTGCTTCGCAGACTACATCACTGAAGATAAACACAAGTTCTTCTGCGTGGGCTGATGCTAATGCTGATGACTTGATTATTAGAGGCGCTGATGTTGGTTTAACAGTTAGCTCGTCAACAACAGGTAATATTTATTTTGGTGATGCTACAACAGCACAGAAGCAAGGTCAGATTACTTACACACATTCGTCTGATTCTTTGTCTTTTGCAACTGCTGGCACAGAACGCCTCCGCATTAATTCGTCAGGGTTTGCGGGTCTGGGTACTGGCTCGCCAGCGGCCAAGTTAGATATCGTCGACACAGCCTCTGACGTACAGATGCGCGTCTACAAGAACGACGGCACTAAGAACACACGGGTTACGGTAACGGCTGACGACAGCGGCGCTAAGATCCACTACCGAGATGCAGACAACGCAGGCGCACTAAGGTTTAACAACAACCTTGGCGAGGTCATGCGGATTCCTGCTGATACCACGCGGGTAGGTATTGGCACTAGCAGTCCGTCAGCTAGGTTAGATGTACAACAGGCAACGGCTGGAAACATAGTTTCAGCAGAGTTTGATAACACTGACTACACGGCAAACAATCGTAATGCTATAAAAATTAGACAGCAGGTTAGTTCAAGCGGTAGCTACTCAGCATATTTAGGTTCTGATAAAAACACAGGTAACCTTTTCTTAGCTAATGACTCTATTACCGCAAACCATTTAGTTATTAACCCCTCTGGCAACGTAGGTATCGGTAGAGTTTCAAATTCAGTTGTTAGATTGTCTGTTGCAGGAACGGACGCAGGTGCCAGCAATTACGCATTTGAAGCTACGAACAGTTCGGCCGCCACTAGATTTATCGTACGTAACGACGGACAAAGCCAGTTTTTCAAAAGCGATAACTCCGCATCGATGACGGTGACCAGCGGCGGGAATGTTGGTATTGGCACTAGCAGTCCGTCAGGATTGCTTAATGTCCACAGTGCTTCTGGTGATGCTAATGTATTTATTACTACAGGCACTACAAATGCGTCGACTACGTTGCTTTTTGGTGATAGCGGCAGTAGTACGATAGGTCGAGTACAATACGACCACAGCGATAACTCCATGCGTTTTCAAACCAACGCATCTGAAGCCATGCGTATCGACTCTAGCGGTAATGTTGGAATTGGCACTAGTTCGCCTAGTGGTAAGTTACATGTAAAAGCCTCAAGTGGTTTTGCTACAGGGTATGTGCAGGGTTCAAATAGCTCTTCTGGAATGTATTTATTTGACCAAGGTGTTGAAGCTGGGCTTTGGAAAGTTGATTTAGGCTATTTAGCTTTTGGCACAAACAACACAGAACGCATGCGCATAGATGCTAGCGGTCAAGTTGGTATCGGATGTACTCCCGCCTCGACTGTCTCACTAGACGTTCAAAATTTGTCTGCAAGTTCTAACAATGTTTTCTTGCGTATAAAAAACGCAACAAATTTAGAAGATTCAGGTCTTATTATTGAAGGTCAAAACGGAGGCGCAAGGGAATACAAGATTGGTGTAAATTCCATTGCTAATAGTCCCGACCTTACATTTAGCGGCCCTACAGGTTACAGGTATTATATCGGCGCTACAGAAGCCATGCGCATCGACTCAAGCGGCAACTTGCAAATGCAAGCAGGAGACATAACTACAGTTACAGGTGGAAGTTATAAACTCCAAAACGGCGTAGAAAGCGCCTCAAATCCTACTTTCACATTTAGTGGCGACGACGACACGGGTATGTATCGTGCTTCAGCGGATACAATCGCCTTTTCTACAGCGGCCGCAGAACGTATGCGTATCGACTCTAGCGGCAATGTTGGTATTGGGGCTTCACCGTCATCCCATAGCTTAGAGGTGTGGCGTTCAGGTGGAGACCATTTACTTTTAGGGCGTAGCGGCGTAGGCACATATGAGCTTGGCATTTCTTCTGACAATGCTTTGACTTTTGAGGATGACGGCTCAGAAGCCATGCGTATCGACTCTAGCGGTCGTGTTGGTATCGGCACTAGCAGTCCAGAAACGAATCTACACATAGAAGACTCTTCTTCATTTTCTATTATTCGATTGGTTTCAAGCACTACTGAAAACGCTGGTATAGACTTTGGCGACCCTGATGACAGAGATATTGGTCGTGTTCGTTATAACAACAGCGATAACTCTATGGTGTTTCATACAAACGCCGCAGAACGCATGCGTATCGACTCTAGCGGGAATGTTGGTATCGGCACAAGCAGTCCAAACACTGTAACTAACTATACAGGCTTGACGCTTAACAACGCTACCTATGGAGGGTTCATTGATATTGAAAACAATGGGACTCACACCTTTAGATTGCTATCAAACACTACTGCAAGTTACATTGGAACTATAGAGTCTGACCCTCTAGTATTTAATACAGTTGACACAGAACGCATGCGTATCGACTCGACGGGTCGTGTAGGTCTGGGTACAAATTCACCGGACGTTAAGCTCGATATAGTTGACACTGCCGCAGACGTTCAATTACGTGTCTATAAGTTTGACGGTACTAACAACACACGTCTTACTCTGACTGCCGATGACAGTGGTGCCAAGATCCACTACAGAGACGCTACAAACGGCGGTGCCTTGCGCTTCAATAACAACGCAGGGGAGATGGCTAGGTTTGATTCGAGCGGCAATCTTCTTGTGGGGACTACTACGTACAATTCAGCAAACCAAGGCATTTTACTTGGCGCAACGGGGGCGATTTACTCAACTAACACAAGTGGAATTTCTGGTAGTTTTGGCCGCAACACAACGGACGGGTCAATCTTAAACTTCCGCAAAGACAACGTTAACGTGGGAAGCGTTGGCACCAAGCTGTCTGATGGCGGCACAAGTGATGGTGAGCTGTTTATAACTAGCGGAAACACTGGATTATTTTTCGATGACATTGGAAGTTATATCCGACCCTGTAATGGCTCTGCCGCTTTGCGTGACAACACCGTTGACTTAGGCAAGTCAGATTCGCGCTTCAAAAACCTTTACCTGTCAGGCAATGTAACTTCAAGCGGAACTTTTAGAGGCGGCGCTGGTAGTGCATCAACCCCAACATTCCTTACTGACGGCTCTACAGGAATGTTTAGAGCGTCATCCAATGACATTGGCTTTAGTTGTGCTGGAAGTGAGGTTGCTAGGTTTGATAGCTCTGGCAACTTGCTGGTTGGTACTACTTCTACTACAGCAGACGAAGGTGGACTTGTTTTAATCCCGCAAACATCAAATGTTTCGCACATGTATATCGGTCATGCCACAGGAACCGCTGGTGGCAATCCCTATATGTATTTCCGGTATGGCTCAGGAAACATTGGAAGCATTACGCAATCAGGGACTACAGCTGTTCAGTACAACACCTCATCAGACCAACGCCTCAAAGAAAACATTGCAGACGCACCTTCTGCTTCTGACGACATAGACGCTATCCAAGTACGTTCGTTCGACTGGAAGGCTGACGGTTCACACCAGAAGTACGGCATGGTTGCTCAGGAACTACAGAACGTTGCACCAGAGGCAGTCAGTGGAGACGCAGACTCAGACGACATGATGGGCGTAGACTACTCAAAGCTAGTACCTATGATGTTAAAAGAAATTCAATCACTACGTGCCAGAGTGGCACAACTCGAAGGAGAAAACTAATGGCTACATGGACTATTGCAAACTTAGAGCGTCAGGCCGACGGCGGGGTCATTGTGGCTCACTGGCGTTGTGACGATTCCGAAACAGTGGGAAGCGGCGACGATGCTGTGACTTACACAGCGTCATCTTACGGGACTTGTTCATTCACACCCGACGCTGACGCAGATGATTTCGTTGCCTATAACGATCTTACTGAGGCAACGGTTATTGAGTGGGTAAAAGCAGAAGTTGATGGTGATGTGGTTGAAACTGCGCTAACTGACAATATATCTAGTCAGAAGACACCAACAACCTTTGACGGAGTACCGTGGAATGACTGAAGAAAGCCCAAAAATCGTATTGAATGATGTAGAGCATGACGTTGCTGATCTAAGTGATGAACAGCGCGTGATGGTCGCACATATTTCAAATTTAGACGCAAAGCTGGCCGACGCACGTTTTAGCGTAGACCAGTTAAACGTAGCGCGGCAGGCGTTTGTCGACATGCTAAGTAAGTCTGTGGATCAAGTAACCGATGCGGATTACGCTGACGTGCCTGATTCTGCCGATTAAGGAAGGGTAACAAAGGCATGGCAATCATCCGCGCAGCAGCCACAACAAAAAAAGCCGTTTATTGGAACAGCGGCTATGTCGAAGATGACGGGGATGATTACTCTGAGCAGGGCTATGTTCAGGACTTAAGGCAGGTTACCTCAGTAGTTTTTATTGGCTCTACATTTATTTCAGGCTCGCCTTGGGATGATATTATTGGGCCAATAGACCAGTGGTCGGATGTGTCAGTTGGTCCGCCTGCGGGAGGCTGGGGCGTTGTAACGACGCCTTCTGGCCAATGGGCAGCAAAATCAAGCTCGCCGCCATCAGGGGGATGGAGCATTGTTACTACAACGGAGAATCCATTTGGATAACTAGCTATGGCAGATACAACGACGACAACTTATTCTTTGACTAAACCCGAAGTCGGCGCCTCAGAAGACACGTGGGGCACAAAGTTAAACTCTAATTTTGATTCTCTTGATGATCTTTTAGATGGAACGACGGCAATCCAGCCAAATCTAACCGAAGGCTCGTGGAAGGTTGGCGGTGCTGCGGTAACCTCTACGGCCGCAGAGTTAAATATTTTAGACGGAGCAACAGTAACCACTGATGAGCTAAATAAGCTAGATGGGGTAACCGCTACAGCAACAGAAATTAACTTGCTGGATGGCGTCACATCAAGCACTGCGGAATTAAATATCTTAGACGGCGTGACTGCTACGACGGCAGAATTAAATTACGTTTCCGGGGTTACCTCTGCGATACAAGCGCAAATTGACGCTAAAACAACACTAGCGGCAGCGCGGCAAGCGGCCTACCCAGTCGGATCTATCTACATGAACGCAAGCGATGCAACAGACCCTGCAACGCTTCTAGGTTTCGGTACGTGGGCAGCCTTCGGCGCTGGTCGTGTTCTCGTAGGCATCGACAGTGGCGACACAGACTTTGATGTTGCAGAAGAAACCGGCGGTTCTAAAACGCACACATTAACGGAAGCGGAGCTGCCAGCTCACCACCACTCACTGATTGCTGACGCAGATAGCAACTCAGCTCTCTCAGCGTCAAATCAAGTAGCCAAAAGAGATTTGACTGGCTCGCAAGATCAAGAATATGAGTTACACGGCACTGCGACAGCGGCAACGCTTGGCAAGTCGTCTGAAGTGGGCAGTGGGAATGCGCACAATAATGTGCAGCCTTACATAGTTGTACATATGTGGAAGCGCACAGCGTAGGGGGTTTTATGCCGTACCAAGCAATCGACATTCCGGCCGGTGTTTATCGGCACGGCACAGACCTCGAAGGATCTGGCCGCTGGAGGGATGTAAATCTCGTGCGCTGGCGGAACGGCTCTCTAAGCCCGGTCGGCGGTTGGCAAGAGCGTGTTAAAACTGGCGTTACGCTTGATAAATCGGTCCGCGGTGCAATTGCGTGGGTAGATAACTCTTTTAACACTAACATGGCGGCTGGAACCTACAACAAGCTGTTCTACATTAGTGCTAATAACGCAATCAGTGATATTACGCCGGCCTCTTTATCGACAGGAAGCGAAAGCGCTGCACTGAGGTCTGGTTTTGGCGCAGGTAACTACAACACTGGTTACTACGGCACAGAAAGGGTTTCTACGGGTGAGTTCCAAGAAGCAACAACGTGGTCTCTCGATACATGGGGAGAGTACCTAGTCGCTTGCTCTGTTGACGACGGGAAGCTCTATGAGTGGCAACTCAATGCTGGCACCCCGGCGGCTGTCATTGCTAACGCACCGACATCTAATTTGAGCCTTGTCGTAACCGGCGAAAGATTTTTGTTTGCTTTAGGCGCCGGCGGCAATCCGAGAAAGGTTCAGTGGTGTGATAAAGAAGACAACACGGCATGGACTCCAGCCGCTACGAATGAGGCGGGCGATTTTGAGCTTGCTAGTAACGGCGAAATATTAAGCGGCCATAAGATGCGGGGCAGGACGTTGATACTGACGACTACCGACGCGCACGTAGCTACTTACATCGGGCCACAGCTTGTATTCCAATTCCAGCGTGTAGGCACCGACTGTGGTGCGATATCCCGTCACGCTTGCGTCTCGCACATGGAAGGGGCTTATTGGATGGGATCTAAAAGCTTCTTTTTCTTTAATGGCAGTGCGGTGCAAGAGATGCCCTGCGAGGTGCTGGATTATGTGTTTACAGACTTAAACACGGATCAGCGCTCTAAAGTCACAGCGATGAATAACGCTCAATACGGTGAGGTTTGGTGGTTTTATCCTTCAGGTGGCTCAGTAGAGAACGACCGGTATGTAATTTACAACTATCAAGAAAACTATTGGAATATCGGCACGCTTTCACGCACTTCAGGCTTTGACGCTGGAGTTATGAAGCATCCGGTTATGTTCGATTCTACTGGCAAACTGTATGACCACGAGACTGGATTCGATCACGAGGGCACGGCACCGCACGCAGAATCTGGTCCAATATTATTCGGCTCAAGCATCGTAAAGGTTAACGAAATCATTCCTGACGAAAAGACGCAGGGCGAGGCGACGATTACGTTCAAGTCGCGCTTTTATCCAAATGGCGACGAGTCCACGCACGGGCCATTCACAATGGGTAACCCGGTTAATGCTAGATTTTCGGGTCGGCAGTTACGATTGCGTGTTAACGGCACAGAGCTGAGTAACTGGCGCTTTGGCATCCCACGATTAAACGTGATCCCGGGCGGTAACCGGTGAGCCTTGCCCCTCCTCCATTTGGGCCCGAGTGGAAGGGCTGGGGCGAGCGACTTGTTGATCATCTCAACAGGATACGGTCAAAACTTGTATTTAAGCAGGCCGGGGACAGTGCAAATGAAGACGGCATTATTCTGTATGACAACACAAACAAGTACCCGGTGGTATCTATCGATGGTGTGTATAAGCAGATAGTTTTAGCGGACGGTCACGGGGACTTCGTTATTTCTTCTGATTATGCTTACGCAGCAGCAGATACGACGTATGAATTAAGTTACACCGCAGACAGTAACAATGAAGGATTACCGATCAACGGTTCTCGTATTACCTTTAGCGAGACTGGCTATTACCTTGTAAGTTTTTCTGCTCAGATATTCAGCTCGTCAGCAAGTACAGTTGAGTTTGTGTTTTGGCCGAAGAAAAACGGCACAAACATGACAGGTAGCACCATAAGAGCGGCATTACACGGCAACGCAGAAACCACTGTAGTCAGCCGCGCAGTCATTATTCACGCCATCGCAAACGATTATTTAGAGGTAGCTACGGCCTGTAACAGTACCAACGGATCTCTCAAAGCGTTCGCTGCAAACGGTATTTCTAATGAGCCTGCATGCCCAGCAACTACATTAACGATCATACGAGTCCATAGGTGATATAATTGGCGGGTGTTATTGATGAATTGATACGTTGCAAGCCTTGGTTAGAGGCTGCATTAGAGAGATCAGGCGGTACGCACACGTTAGAAGACGTTGTGGAATCGATACAGACAGGGGCTATGCAATTCTGGCCGGCACCGAGAGGTTGCGCAGTGACAGAGATAGTTAGTTACCCGCAGAAGAAGGTTTTACATATCTTTTTAGCGGGCGGAGAGATGGATCAAATTGTTGATATGGACAGCTCCGCAGTTGAGTTTGCCAAGATGAACGGTTGTACAGGAATGAGCATTGCCGGTCGCAAGGGATGGGCAAGAGTTTTAAAGGAAAGAGGTTATCAAGAAACCTATACGGTTCTAGGAAAGGATATCTAATATGTCAGGCGGAAAAGGCGGTAGTCAAACTTCGAAGGTAGAGATACCAGAGTACATTGAGGGGCCATCGCGTAGAAACCTACAGCGCGCTGAACAGCTTGCTCAAGTCGGGTACATGCCTTATTACGGGCCCTCTGTCGCGGCGTTTACGCCGATGCAAACCCAAGCGATGCAGTCTACAGCAGACGCAGCCGCGGCATTCGGTTTGGCTCCACAAATGGACGTCATGGCTGGCATGCCACAAGCCCAAGACTTTGGCGGCGTTCAAGGTTACGGCACCGGGCAAATGTTTGAGCAAGCGCTCGCTGATTTAGCGGCCAATCAACCCGGTCAGGCTGCGGCGTTCAACCAGCTCTTTACTGGACCGCAGGCAGGCGGCTCGGGCCTTTTAGGGCAAGTTGGTCCAATGGGCGGCTATTCACCGATGGGTATGGGTGGCGCGTTGCCACCACAGTTTGGCGGGGGGTCAATATAATGGCAGCAGCAGCGCCCGGCGGAGCGGCAGGACAGCCCGCACAAGGTCAAAACATATTTCAGCAGGCGCAGCAGGGTCAAACCGGCGCAATGATGGGCACGGCAGCAGGCATGGGTTACCAGCCCGCGCAAGTGCAGGCCGGCCAAGTTGCAGGTACTGACCTTACGCCTTACTTCAACCCCTTTGAGCAGACCGTTGTTCAACAGTCACTAGGAGACATTGAGCAAGCACGGCAGATGCAGGCTAATCAGCTCGCATCTCAAGCGCAACGTGCAGGGGCATTCGGTGGTTCGCGATCAGCGATCCTAGAGTCACAGGCTAACGAAGCGGCCATGCAGCAAGCAGCACGCACCGCGGCCAACCTTCGATTAGGCGGATTTCAGCAAGCACAGCAAATGGCTGGCCAAGACATCGGGCGTCAAATGCAGGCAGACCTTGCCAATCAACAAGCGGGGCTTGCAGGGGCCGGACAAAGACTAGGTGCGGCGGCACAGATGGGTGGCTTGGCTCAGCAGGCATTTGGAATGGGACGCGGCCTTCAGCAAGACATGGCTCAGCAGGGCGCACTTCAGCAGATGATGAACCAACAAATATTCGACCGCGCGCGTGAGCAGTTCCAAGGCTACACAGCGTTCCCTGAGCGATCTCTTGGTTATCTAGCTAGCGCATTAGGCGCGTCGCCTGTTCCACAAACACAGACAACTAGCCGACAACCCGGTCTATTTGATTACTTGTCTTTGTTTGCAAGCATGTAAGGAAATCGTAAATGGTAGCCACCGATCAAGAAAACGAACAACTAGGCCTTATGCAAGCCATCTTTTCTAAGATGAGCGATAAAGATAAGGCCAAGCTGCAAGGCATGGGTCAGGCGGCGGCAGGGTACAACGCAAACGCAATGAGTAACCAAATGGCGCCTGTTCAGTTTGGTGGCGGGCTGTTGCAAATGCTGCCAGCTCCTCAGATGCAGTACGGGCAGGGCATGATGGGTAACGTAAGGCCTCAACAGGGTCCAGTTGAGCGAGACGCTGAATTTGTGCAGGCAATGAAAGCATTACTGGGGTTTAATCAATGACACCTGAAGAACGCAGAATGATGATGGAGCTGGAGCGCATCCAGCAAGCTCGCGCGGCAGCTAATACTCCGCAAGCAGTTGCGGCACAAGATCAATTCATGGCCGCACGACAGCAAGCTATGCAGCCACTTCCGGCTGTAGGCCCGGCGCCCGGTAGCAGGCCACCTAACCCATTTGTAAGCGGCTTGTCGCAACTTAGTCGTAAAGCTATGGATTACTTGGGAGACCCCGCGTCCCGAGCAAGATTGGCGGCCGGCTTACAGTCTATGACATTACGCCCTAACCAGCAGCTTATCCAAAGCCAGCTAAAGCGCGCCGGCAACATACAAGCTTCACGCCAACAAGCACAGCAAGCGAACATGACTGCCGAGTATTTGCGTAGCCAAGGCCGCAATGATCTGGCGACCATTATTGAAGCCAACCCGAGCATGGCTAACGATATTCTTGCGCAACTATTTACCACGCGAGATACGTTTGCCACTAAGGGCTTTGCACCACAAGTCGACCCACAAACTGGTCAGCTCTACGGCGTACAGTACGATCCTAACACTGGTGAATATACCCGTGTCGATGTGGAAGGGGCTGTCGGTGAGACGCCTTCTCAGGTTTTGTCGAGAGAAAAAGAAACAGATCTTGAGATTATGGACCGCGAGCGTGCGATGAAAGCGGGCCAAGAAGCATTTGTTGCGGCTGAAAGATCAACTGGGACAATTGACACCCTCAACCGCGCACTCGACTCATTAGCGGCAGGCGGTGAGTCAGGATTTATACAGTCTTATTTGCCGTCATTTAATGCAGCAACGACGACACTGCGGCAGGCTGCCACTGAGATGGGTATCGATCTAATTCAAAGCGCGACCTTTGGTGCATTGAGTGAGTCAGAGTTAAAACTCGCTTTGTCTAGCACTATTGACTTAAACCTGCCACCGGCAGAGTTGCGTCAGTTACTGCGAGATAAGATACGCGTCCAAAAGATATTGCGGGACGAGTTGATGAAGAAGGCGCGAGAGCTTAGCGGCGGAAGGGTGAAGTACAGCGATCACATTCAGCGATATCAAATGGAGGGCGGTGCTGAGCCCACTGGCGTAATACAAGTCAGACCAGAGGATTTGTAATGATCAGAATGGGACCAGACGGAAAGCAGTATAATTTTCCTGAAGACACTACCGAGCAACAAATACAAAGCTACTTTGCTCGGATGTCACCAGCGCAGGCTGTAACGCCTGTTGAGATGCAAAAAACGCGATCTTTTATGCAGGGGCTGACTTTTGGTTTCGGTGAAGAGATTGAGGCTGCGGCCAGATCAGCTCTTGGTGCCGTGGGCTTGAGCGAGGACGACCGTAACTACGAGCAAATACGTGATGAGTTACGTCAAAAGCTGGCCGATTATCAGGCAAAGTATCCTGCGGCGGCTATTACAGCAGAATTAGCTGGTGCAATTATTCCCGGGCTATTAACGATGGGCACGGGAATGGTGGCTAGTGCAGGGCTTACAGGCGCTCGTGTAGCACCAACTGCCGGTAGGGTTGCACTGATTGGCGCAGGAGAGGGTGGTCTTGCGGCCGCGGGTTATAGCGAAAGAGAGGGCGTGCGCAGATTGCAAGACGTGCCCGGCGGCGCTACTGCTGGTGCGGTTTTTAGCGGTACATTAGCTAAGCTCGGCGAAGGGTTCAAAATGTTTGCCTCGCGCGCTCTTGGTGAGCGACCTGCCACGCGGGTTCAGGCTGAGTTGCAACGATTACAAGAAGGCACTGGCAAGACAACGGACGAAATTGTTGCTGACTTGCTTGAGGGGCGTTTGATGTCAGAGAACAGGGAGCTTATGGCTACCCTGAGAGCCTACAAGTCTCAGCTTGGAGAGGCGGGTGCTGAGATTACCCAGAGATTGCCACAGCGTGCCGCAGAGACGCGAGAGACAGCTGTTGCTGGCTTGCAAGCTGGATTAACTCCAAGAATGGGCGATCGTAATGTTATGCGCGCAATGCAGGCCACCGATGACGAGCTGCTTGATTTAGAGCGCGAAGGATATCGAGCTGCGTTCGATACCGTGCCAGAAGTAACTCCAGAAATCGCAGAAAACCTGCAAGGTATATTGCAACGGTTTGGGCCGGCTAGAGCCGAGGTTCAACAAATTTACTCAGAAAGCGATAAGCTTGTACCTCTTTTCCGAACAGACGAGGCAGGAGCGATTGCTTTAACTCGCATGCCAACCTTAGAGGACGCTGAAATTATCCGTAGGGCATTACGCGACGAGGCCAGCGGATTGTATCAGGCCGGTAAAGGCACTCGCGCAGAAGGCTTTGCATCAGCAGAGAGCGCGTTAAAGTCTCAGTTAGATCAAAGTTACACTGGGCTGGAGCAGGTTCGTAACTTAGCGCGAACGCGTCGCTTAGTTAGAGATCAGTTTGAAGAAGGCAGGAAGTCTTTAAGTAAGGACGCTGACGAGGTAGAGATTGTGTTCGGTCGGCTGCAAGAGTCTTCGCCAGAGGCGGCAGATGCTTACCGAGCTGGAGTAATGGCGGCAATCAACAATAGGCTTCGCAGGTCTCCACAACTTATGGGCAGGCTTGCAGACCCTGACAGGCAAGAAGGCTCAATCCTACGAGCTGTTTTCCCAGAAGACCAGATAGAAGATGTGGCTCGGCGGTTAGATATTGCTGGCCGAGCTAAAGAAACAGAGCAGCAGGTATTGTTTGGCAGCCAAACTGCGCCGCAACAAGCCGCGGCCGCACAAATTGGCACAAGAACATCAGCAGAGGATATTTTGCGGATGAGCCAAGGTGATATTTTTGCTATGACACAGCAGGCAGGAAGGCTGATTGCACAGGCGGCTCCTAATTTAAATGACAAAGAGCGCATGCAAGTGGTTGAGGCTTTAATGTCACAAGACCCTGATCTTGTGCGTCGTGCGCTTACGGACCGGGACGCGCTAGGCAAGTTATACGATAGGACCGCGCAGGTTATGAATACATTGGGCTTCGCAGGTCGCGGCGCGGCAGTGCAGCAAATAGCGCCAGAATTTGGTCGCCCAACAGGTGGCTTGCTTAACTTCGGAGAACAGCGATGAGCCTAAAACCAATGACAGACTTAGAAATTGAAGGCATCGCACGTGACGCTGTGAAAGACGCTGTAGATTTCTGTGAATCTGAGATAGCCGAAGATCGTATTAAAGCCCAGCGCTACTTTGATGGAGAGGTCGATATCGGTGAGGAAGACGGCCGGTCTAGAGTTGTTGCCACAAAGGTCCGGGATACCATCCGCGCTATTAAGCCTTCTTTGATGCGTGTATTTCTAAATACTGATAAGCCTGTTGAGTATGTTCCACGTGGAACAGAAGACGTTGTCATGGCAGAGCAGGCTACCAAATACATGCACTACCAATTCAATGAGTCAAACGGTTATCGAGTGCTAAATGATGCAATACACGATGCGCTGGTTAAAAAGGTTGGGGTCGTCAAAGTTTATTACGACACTTACCAAGAGCAGGAAATATTTGACTTCCAAGACCTCAATGACATGGAGTTCACTCTTCTTGTTAATGAAGAAGATGTGGAGGTTATCAAGCATACGACTAAGATGGTCATGGAGGTTGATCAAACGGGCATGGAGGTCGAAGCTCCACGCCATGACCTTAAGCTTGCGCGCACGGTCGATCGCGGCAAGATGTGCATTGAAAGCGTACCTCCAGAAGAGTTTTTTATCGATCGCAACTCTCGCTCAATCGATGACTATTACTGCGTGGCACATCGCACGGAAATGCGTGTTGGTGACTTGGTCGCTATGGGTTACGACTTTGAGCAAGTTAAAGATTTAGGTGGGCTAGAGCACTCTGATACCTTTTCTGAGGTAGAAGAGTTTGAGCGACGAGGTTATGAGTCGGATTACGCAGAAGATGATGTGCAAGATCCTTCCATGCGCTTAGTGGCGGTAACTGAGGCGTATATGAAGATCGACGTCGATGGCACTGGCGTGGCACAGATGTACAAAATGTTCTTAGGCGGCAACCGATACAAGCTTTTAGACTACGAGCCCTGCTCTTATCTGCCGTTTGCTGTGTTTGAGGTTGATCCAGAGCCACACACGTTTTACGGCCGCTCTGTGGCGGACCTTATACTCAATGATCAAGACGCAGCGACGGCCATGCTACGCGGCGTGCTAGATAACGTAGCGCTTACAAACAACCCAAGAATTGAAATAGTAGATGGCGCAGTTAATGTTGACGATATCTTAAACAACGAGATCGGCGGGATTATTCGCGTAAAGCAAGCCGGGGCGGTAAACGCTCAAGCTATTCCGTTTGTAGCCGGTCAAACTCTTTCTGCACTGCAATACTTTGATCAGCAGGTAGAGGACAAGACAGGCGTCACAAAGGCGTCTACGGGCTTATCCCCTGATAGCCTACAGGCTACGACTGCAACGGCCGTACAGGCGACTGTACAAGCTCAGGCGGCACAAATTGAGGTTATGGCACGTAACCTTGCAGAGGGTGGTATGCGTCAAATGTTTAAGTTGATGCTTAAGTGCATGGTTGAGAACGTCGACGAAGAGCAAATGATGCGACTGCAAGGTGAGAGCTACACCCCGGTAGACCCTCGATCGTGGAATGCCAGCATGGACGTCTCTATCAACGTTGGGCTTGGCACTGGGCGTGAAGACCAAAAGATCGCGGTGTTGAATCAAGCGCTGCAAACCCAAATCCAAATTTTCCAAACCTATGGCCCGGGCAACGGCATGGTGTCGTTAACAAACATCCGCAACACCCTATCTGACATTTTAGCAATCAACGGCGTACGTAATTCCGACCGTTATTTTGCGCCGATGGACCCGATGATAGAGCAGCAAATGATGATGCAGCAACAGCAAGCGCAACAAGGTCAGCAGCAACAAGACCCGAACGCGGCCTACTTGCAGGCGGAACAAATCAAAGCGCAAGCTAAGATGCAAACTGACCAATTAAAGCTACAGCTTGAAGCACAAAAAGCTATCGCCGAAGACGACCGTAAGCGCGACGAGATGGACCAAGACCTCTTGTTATCTGCGGCAGAGATCATAGGTAAGTATGGTACAGCGGTAGACGTGGAAAGAATCAAGCAACTGCAGAATGAGCCAAGATATCCGCAAGCACAGCCAACACAAGCTGCGGTGGGTAGCACATTTTGAACATTAAAGACCGTGCATCGCACGTCAAAAGACTAAAGCAAGACGAGTCTTTTAACGCGTTGGTCACAGAAATTAGAGAAGACGCAGCCAACGTCTTCTTAAACCCGCACTCTTCATACGAAGACCGGGAGGAGGCCCATCACATAGTGAGGGCGTTAGCGAAGATCGAAGATCGCATGGCAGTCATCTTGACGGATGAGGCGATGTTCGACAAACAGCAGCAGCGAGGATCAGCACCGTGGAAACGACTGACGAAGTAAAGTTCGATGGAAGCATCGAGTCGGCAATAAGCCAACTGATAAAACCCGAAACTGAAGAGCAACCCGAAGAGGCCGTTGAGGTCGAAGAGGACTTAGAAGAAGAGGGGCAGGAGGAGTATGAGCCAGAGCAGGATGACGAGGTAGAAGAGGACTACGAAGAGGACGCTGAGGAAGAAGCCGATTCTGAGGAACCCGAAACATTTACTGTCAAGGTAGACGGTATAGAGCAACGGGTCACCCTAGAGGATCTCAAGCAAGGATACAGCGGTCAGCAATATGTCCAGCAGGGAATGCAGCAGGTTGCCGAAATGCGTAAGCAATTCGAGCAGATTGCCGGTGATTTCCTGAATGAGCGCGAGCAAGCGAAAGCTATTTTTGCCCAAGTGCAAAACATGCAAATACCGTCAGCCCCTGTGCCACCCAACGTAGAACTAGCCGAGACTGACCCATTCCGGTACTCAGCAGAAAAGGCAAAGTACGATGTGGCGGCTAATGAATATCAGCAGAAAATCGCTGAAGTTCAACAGGCGCTAGCAGGCAACTCTGAAGCAGAGCAGCAGGCTAGGAACGCTTATTTACAAAGAGAGATGGATACGCTGAGACAGGTAATTCCTGACTTTGCGGACCCCGAGAAGGCGCAAACCCTTCGTAACAATATGCTATCGGTTAGCCAAGAGACTTACGGGTTCGACCCGCAGGAAATCGCAGCAATTACTGATCACCGTGTACTCCGGGTACTGCACGATGCCATCCAGTTTAGGGCGGCAAAAGGCGGCAAGGAACAGGCGATTAAGAAAGCTAAGGCCAAACCTAAGCGTACTGTTAAGCCGGGAGCAAAGAAGACAGCGTCAAATCAAAACTCTGAAAGACAAGCTAGATCGAAACTAAAACGCTCAGGCAGCATCCAAGATGCGATGAGCTTAATCCTTAATGAGAGGTAATTATCATGGCACAGCCAACCAACACCTTTGACAGCTATGATGCTGTCGGCATCCGGGAAGACTTAGAGGATGTCATCTATGACATTTCTCCTGAGGAGACTCCCTTTTACACTTCATGTGCAAAGCTGAAAGCAGCTAACACCTTCCACGAATGGCAGACAGATGCACTTCGCTCTTCAGCAGCTAACGCTCACATTGAAGGCGATGCAACCGTTGCTAATGCTCGCACGGCGACGACTCGTCATGGCAACTACACACAAATCTTCAAGAACGCTACTGTCGTTCCAGATACTGATGAAGGTTTGAACAAGGCAGGTCGAGCAGCGGAAATTTCGTACCAAATGCTCAAGACAGCCAAAGAGCAAAAGCTCGATATCGAGAAGGCGCTTTTTGACAACAATGCACGCGTAGCTGGCAGTTCAACTGCGGCTCGTGAGCTTGCTGGAGCACCTGCATGGCTTATTACCAACACTTCGTTTGGTAGTGGCGGCGCAGATGCCAATGGCACTGGATCGAATGCCCGTACAGACGGCACTCAGGCTGCTTTCTCTCAAGCTCGTTTTGACAGCGTAATGCAGTCAATTTGGGAGCAAGGTGGTAACCCTGACTCTGTCTATCTGTCAGCTTTCCAGATGAACGTAGCTCTTGGCTTTGCTGGTAACAACAACCAGCGTTCAACTGTTAAGGCAGAAGACGAGCGTGTAATCAAGCACATGGATGTCTACGTTACTCCTTGGGGTACAGTAGAGTTCATTCCTTCTCGTGAGAACCGTTCGCGTGACGTCTTCATTATGCAAGACGATATGTGGGCTGTTGGTGTTCTTCGTCCAACTAAGAACATCGCACTTGCGAAGACTGGTGATGCGACTACACGTCAGGTGACTACTGAGCTAACCCTCATTTGTAAGAATGAGAAGGCTTCAGGCATGATCGCTGACTGCACAACTTCTTAATCGAAGTGACATATAGGGGGCTTCGGCCCCCTCTTTTTGGAGATTGAGTATGTATAAGGTAACTATCGGTGCGCTGTTCATTGACGGCAAGAAGCATGTCCGAGGCGACATGGTAGATTTATCAGCAGAAAAAGCGGCAGCTTATAGCAATAACTTAGAGCCATGCGAAGCGCCTAAAGCAAAAGCAAAGCCTAGGGCAAAAGCTAAAGCAACTCCGCGAAAGAAGAAGGCATCTACAAGTGAAGGTTAAAGAGAATTTCCGCAACAATCACGACGGCACTTTTACCGTTGAGAAGCAGTTCGATAACACGCCGTATTTAGAGCGCACTCAAATGTTGCGATCTATGGGCGCAGGTAAGCTCCCAGAGTCATGGTGTGTCGGCTCTATTCCTATGCACTTGTTAGCGCAGTGGATGAAGGAAGAGAATGTGGCTTGGGATGATCGTGACGGTCGAAGTAAGCTCATTATGCGCAAGCTAAACGATCCTGACTTTAAGAAGCTACGCATTGTCGAAGGCAAAGTCTAAAAAGGCTCTCAAGGCAAAAATAAATGCTCTTAATCAACAGATCGAGGTGTTAATTAAGGATAGGGACGCGTTACTGCGGCTGTACATAGGAGATGTTAATGAAATCATTATTGATGCTGAGTACACCGTTGTTGATGTTGATGGCCCTCAGCCTAAACGCACAAGAACCAATCGTAACCGAATCGACCACAAATAGTACGGTTACAACAAATGGCAAGATGGAGACTGTGGTAAAGACGCCACCTCCATCTGCTATTTCTCCTCAGATAATTTCCGGCGGTAATTCAGACCTATGCACGGTCGGTGTGGCCGGGGCCGTTCAGACACAGATCCTTGGTATATCAATGGGCACGACCCTAACTGAGGAAAACTGTGTCACCTTGAAGCGGGCTAAAACCTTATATGATATGGGAATGAAGGTGGCTGCCGTCAGCACCATGTGCTCTGGGTCAGAGCAGGTCTTCAACGCCATGATGAACGCAGGTACTCCGTGCCCTTACAAGGGACTAATCGGTGACGAGGCAAAGGCTGCGTGGGAGGCGGATACATTAGTTGCTGCTGTAACTGTGAGCGAGGAAACAGGTGAATCGAATGACGATACTACCAAGGGCGCTAGCGCTGTTGCTGGCGTTCTGGGCCTCTTACTCTTGCTCTGAGACGATCTATGGGGCAACGCCTAATGCGGCCTCTGCGGGCCTCAATTGGGTTATGAGCAACGTTTTGCCTCAACAGGCGGGATTGCAAGTGACCGGCGTCGTTTACCAGTACACGGCAGTTAAAGACCCAGAAGACGATATGGTCGTGCATGTGCAAAACCAGAATGCGCAAGACAGCGGTTATATCTTCCGTGAGACGGATGATTGGTCTGGCCTGCCCGGTAATACGATCAACAAGCTAATACCTGTCGGTGACGTCCCTATACAGCTATGGGGCGATGGATCGATTGATGTGGAGGGCCAAGGTCAGGTGACTGAGCCTAACGTGGTTTACACGTATAGGTACGACCCTTGTTATGACCCACAAAGCGACCCTTCATGTCCCGGCTATTTACCTCCCATTCCTGAGCCTGAGCTAGTAGATGTATACGACGCGCTAAATGATCAGGCGGTGCTAGAGGCAACACAAGAGACAGATCCTGAGCTGTTTGACCGCGACGGCAAGAACAGGCGTGAGGTAGAGCGTGAGGCTGATGACCGACTAGAGCAGGGGCTTGCGGCATCGGAGAACGCATTAAATATAGCTAGTGGTTCAGCACAAGACTTTATGGTTGCAGCGATGGCTAACGAGATGCGATTTGACCCTTATTATGCGGCAAAGCTAGAGGGTGGCGTTTACCGGGACGTTGTAGCGTTACCAAGCAAAGATATACCCGATAACCCGCGGGCCTTGCGTAACGGCCTCGCACAGCAGCTTTTACACCAGAAAATGATCGATTCACAATACAAGTGAGGTATGTACGATGTACAAAATAGTAGTTAGTGCGCTTGCACTGTTAGCACTTCCGGCGATTGCAGAAGAGGCAATCATCACTGGAAACGTAGAGTCTAAGTGCCAAATCAATACTGATATCAACGGTGTCTTCGGTAACCCGACTGCCGGCACATTGAGCACATTGCCAGCAGATGGCGGCGTTATGCCCATCATTCGATACGACGTTGCGCTGGGGGAAGCGTACACGGCCCGTGTCATAGCACCTAGCAGCTTTAGCACGTCGCCCGCATTAGACGATATTGTTGTGTGGACTGCCGACGTTGAAGTCAACGAGGTCTCAGATACAGCAATGGCTGACTATGAAACTGACAAGATTCAGTACGAGTACACGACTGAGTTTGACTTACACACCGCGGGATCTACGTGGTTTAAGGTCACAAGCAAGGCCGAGTACGGGTATGGTCGATCACTCCCCGGCGGTCAGTATCGAGCTATTGTGATGGCAGAATGTATCGCCAATTGATGAAAACGGTATATGCAACACTTGCTTTTGCAGTGGCCTCTCTGGCTCAAGCGCATGAGATGTTGCCAACATATCCTCGCCTCAAGCCGTCATACGTTGACGACGTCATGCAGACTAAAATGCGGATGTTTAACAAGCGTCAGGATGTGGAGTGGTATGAGATAGGCGTCTTTGATGCTGAGTGGAATCCAGTGCCATTCGTTACTGGTTATCGCATATTGAAGCTAGAGTACCTGTCGCACGTTACTTTCGACGTGTATATCAGGGAGTCTGACGCAAGGCGCGCGCACTACATTTGCTCGCAGTCGAAGTTAAAGCGCGATGACTCAGAAGGTACGGTGATTGCCTCGCGGATATGCTCTAAATTTAAGCCACCGTTACTATGAAGAGGATCGCATTATTACTGCCGTTTCTGTGCGTAAATGCGTACGGGCAGAACAACTCACTTAATTTACAGCTCCCTAGTGGGCCGACCAGCTACCAGTCAGATAAGTTCCGGGCCGGCGATTTAGATTGCTCTAACGCAATAGGCGGCGGTACGAACTTAGAATTCGGCGTTACCGGTATTATTAACAATGCTGAAGACCCCTTTTCTGGCCGTGACCCTATTAATCCACAGCGGAAAGATATCGGCGTCTATGCGCGCATTGTTATACCACTCGATGGCCCGGAGGAGCGAATTAACTGCAACACCCTGTACAAGCTAGAGCTGGAGAAGAAGCAGCTAGAGGTGCTTAAGTTGCGCCGCGAAGTAGAGAACCTTCGTAGGATGGCGTCTAGCGATGAGGAGTTCGAGAATTGAGCGAAGACATCGAAGATCAGGTCAAGATGGTAACCGGGCATGTGTCCAAGATGTCATGGGGTGCGCGTATTGCGGCCTTTAGTGTGGTTAGTAGCTTGTGTGGAACGCTATATGGCGGGTTCTTGATGTATCAGAAGGTCGAAGAGATCGCTACGCTCGATCTTGGTGCATACCAGCAGCAGATGGAAGTCATGGACACCAAGGTGACTGAGGCCGTGGAGTATAGCCGGGACATTAAAAATGGTCTGCGCGATGATATAATCAGGATCGAACAGCAGGCAGATCGCACTGAGGATTTAGTACGAAGTAGCACTCGTGAGCTACGTGACGCTATGGATACTGTGCAGAAAGATGCGCGTGAGATGATAGACGCGGCAGATGATCGATTCGAGACGCGACGTGAGCAGTTGCGGGCCTCTCAAGATCAAGACATGAAGGAGCTGGAAGAGCGGTTAGAGGCGCTAGTCCAGAAGGCATTAGACAACCCACTGGCGGACAAGTAATGGATACAGCAGGAGAGGCATTAAAGCGCATAGAGATACACCAAGCAGAATGTGAGGTGCTGCGTAAGTCTATAGACGACAGGCTCGACAGAATAGAAAAGCGACTTGATGACGGTGGGAATCAGTTTAAACGACTCGAACGAATGATCTGGGGCAACACGGTTCTCGTGGTTAGCTTACTAAAAGGCTTGGAGTATTTAGGATGAAATTTGATGCAATCAAAGGTTTGGTTGGTGAGTTAGCTCCTACTATTGGCGCGGCTCTTGGTGGCCCTGTAGGGGGCGCGGCGGCAGGCATGCTGGCACAGGTGCTAGGTTGTGAGCCTACGCCACAGAAGATTGAGAAGGCGCTACAGACGGCTACACCAGAGCAACTGGCTGAGATCAAGAAGGCTGAACTTGACTTTGAAGTCAGGATGAAAGAGCTTGAAGTTGATGTATTTTCCTTAGAAACAAAGGATACACAACATGCTAGAGAATCATTCTCAGAGGATTGGACGGCAAGATCTATCGCTATTCTGTCCATACTGCTGTTTGGTGGGTATGTGTTTCTCGTTACTCTCCAACCTGCTGATGACAACGACCTCAATGTCGTTAACCTCGTGCTGGGTTATCTCGGGGGCATCGTGTCTTCTGTGGTGAGCTTTTACTTCGGCGCTAGCAAGTCGGGTGGAAAATGAGCAAGCTATCTGATCAACTAAGAGTCCACGAAGGCGTACGCAAGCACGTATACCTTTGCTCTGCGGGATACGAGACCATTGGTGTAGGTCGTAACATTGCCGACTCTGGCCTTGGCTTGTCTGACGACGAGATCGACTACCTGCTGGAGAATGACATCACGCGATGCCGTAAAGAGCTAGAGACGTACTCGTGGTTCTCTGATCTCGATGAGGTACGCCAAGACGCGCTTATCAATATGTGCTTTAACTTGGGTCTAAGTCGATTGGCTAACTTTAAGAACGCCCTCGCCTCTATGGAAATTGGTGCATACGCAGATGCTGCTGAGCATTTTTTGGACTCACGCTGGGCCAGTCAGGTAGGTAACCGGGCGCAAGAAGTGGCCTACATGATCCGCACTGGAGAGTACCCCTAAGTTCCACGTAGAACACTCCACTGTCGCTTGAGGCGACACACCTAGCAAGGTAGCTATAACGCTATCTGTGTCAGATGTTGCAACACACGCTATATGTATGTAGTATCTCTAATGTGCAATTAAGCACATACGGGAGAAGGCTATGTACGTTGATATCTATGACCTCAATCAGAGGTTTCCGGGTTGGCAATCAGACATCGATCTAATCGTTGGCGAGACACGTGGCGAGCTAGTCGCGTGGGCGTTTCTTAATGACTACGACGAGTTGATGTCTACTGCCATTTTTGAGGTTTTCTACAAGGCCGCTGAGCAGTCGTGTCGTAAGGACATGGCTGAGTGGCTTATGAATCTATTCGTTGATAGTCAGGCATCAGGGCCGTGGGTCAATACTACGCGCGACTTGTACTGGGATGGCTGCCGCTGGTTCCTTGAGAAGTATCTGGTTGAGGAATCACATAACCACAATGCTCAGATGGGCGAGCCTGACGATCTGTCTGCTTATAAGTATGAGAGGGGGATGTCGCTATGAGCGATAAGTTACTGAGTCAGGAAGAGCTGGATGCGCTGTTCTGGATTACTGACCGGCCTAAGACTGTCGGTGAGGCTGAGATGGATGCACGGCTACAAGATTACCTAGAGCTGTGTGAGCAAGCGTTTATTGCCGGCTGGACTGACTGCGAGGAAAACATCCTTGCGGGAGAGTACAAAACAGATGCCTATTACAACGGGTATCACCAATCGATGAAGCTCAAGGGGGAGCGTAATGATTGATTACGAAGAAGTGTTAACGAAGAGCTGGGAGCATGCCATGCGGTTACTGGCTAGGGAGTTTCGGCAAGGCTTTGAGACTGGATATTACGGTCGCTACATGGAGCTGAAGCCGCGCATGTCTGATGCGTTCTCACAAGGGTATGCGGCAGGTGAAGAGCTTGCACGCGTGGAGTATGCGCAGAGTGTAGCTCCACAACAGGGTTACGAAGATGTGACCTATGAAGAAATGGCAAAGGGAGCTTAGTTATGAAAATTGATAAGAACATTCCGTTTTATGGTGTTAATACATGCTGGGCATGGCTGAGCGAAATGGAAGTCGGGGATAGTGTTTTAATTACCGACGCAGATGCAGACTCAATGCACTTTAAAAGTAAAGACGTCATGCGGAACAACATAATGAGGCAATTGCAGATGCGGGAAATGAAAGGCAAGTCTCGCAGATTGTCATGCGGGGATATTCGCTTATGGAGGATTAAGTAATGAGTGATATTCCACAGCCTGTTATTGATGCTTTAAAAGAGATCGACGAGACAGCCAAGACCTCTACTTGGGACTGTCATGGCACGCGTGTAATCCTGCACAAGGCGCTTGAGAAGATTGCTGCAAAGAAAGGCATTGCCTTTGATGCGCCCGTCCACTTAGTCACTGACCCAGTCAACAAGCAGGTAGCGATCCAAGTTACCGGGAGGCTGGGTGATATGGAGGCTTGGTCAATTGGTGAGGTTGCGCCAAACAACTGCAAGAACGTTTACCCGTTCGCTATGGCAGAGAAGCGCGCCAAAGACCGGGTGATCCTAAAGCTGGCTGGTCTACACGGTTACGTGTACTCAGAGGATGAGGCTGAAGACTTCAAAGAATCACCTCACGCCGCACTGCTGGCTTACAACGAGGCAGTGCGCGAGAACATCGACTTTGTGCTTGATGTCAAGACAGCGATAGCCAATGAGGAATGGGATCAGTTGCGAGCGATCATCGAAGAAACGCCAAACGATGTGAAGCTTGCTTTAAACCTTGCCCCCAGTAAGGGCGGCATTTTTACAACGCACGAAGTTAAGTGCATGAAGCAAAACCCAAAGGGAGATAAGTAATGGAGTATGACAACACTAACCGGGGCGTTCTGTTCAAGAACGATAAGAAGGCCGATGAGAAGCATCCTGATTACAAGGGAAGCTACACGGACGTCAATGGCAATGACCACTGGCTCAATGCGTGGCTGGCTAAAGATAAGAACGGAAACACCTACATGCGTCTGACTACCAAGCTTAAGGATGATGTCCACAAGCAAGGTATGCAGCAGGCGCGTCAGGTGATAGATCAGGGAGATGATAGTGACATCCCATTCTAAACGCGCCGCAGAGCGATTTTGCGAGCTTCTAACGGACGTTGATGATCAGGCAGGTTCACACCTCGGATTAGGGTTAAACGTCTCTAGGGCCACTGTATATCGCTGGAGACAGCAGATTGATTCAGTGGACACACTTGGCATGCTGGCTGATTACTTCGGCGTGCCAATTACTGAGTTCTTACGGGAGAAAGAGCAATGAGTCAGAAGAAAAGGATCTTATCGCACCTAAACAGCGGTAAGCGGTTAACTAGGCTGAGTGCATGGCATGAGCTAGGGGTTATTGAGTGCCCGGCACGTATCTCTGAGTTAAGGGCAGAGGGTCACACAATCTTTTCAGAGCGAAAGACGGTGTTGAATCGATACGGTGAGTCAGTGCGGATTGCCGAATGGTTTATGCCGTTGCAATGTAAACGTCCCTGAAAAAAGAAACCCCCTCGAGAGAGGGGGAGTCACGGGAGTTCCACTATGTTGACTAAGGGGGTCAAACTTGTGGTATCTTCAACCTCGGCTAGAAGTAAAAGATGTGTGTATTGTACGTTACGTTACAACTTGTGACAACTCGTTACGATGTGTAATAACTTGTTACCTTTCTACACACTTCTTTCCTTCAAGTCAGAGATTACTGGGCGTTAGGCCGGGGAACCGAAGAACCCCGGAGCGGAGTTGACCCTCTTCATGATGCGCCCCGCTGGCTGAGAGCAGGTCAAGCGGATAGATGACAAGATTCGATACAGTAATTAACGCTCGTCATTATTAACTAACTTCATGTCAGAGCTTGCTCTGGCATTAAAAGGGGTGTGAATGATTGTTTTAAAGGATGGTACTTATTACGAGCCAAGCGATGAGGAAATCATTAACTGGCAGAGAGCCTACGACAAGATCGACGTGCATAAGGAGCTGGCAGCCATTGGCAACTGGGCTGACGCTAATCCGAGCAAGCGAAAGGTCAACGGCCCAAGGTTTGTAGTCAATTGGTTAAAGCGTGCTAATGATAGTGGCGGCTCACCTTTTACGCAGAAAAAAAAGGCTGAGGGTGGTAAAATTAGCAGTCGAGATATGGAGCTGGAAGACGAGCTGTATCACGATTTCATGGGTACGCATCAGGAGTATTTCCTCAACAAGTACGGTCGGTGTTACACGAAGACCGGGGAGAGGCTAACTCGATGATTTACACTGGCAAGCCATACAACGCCATGACTATTCTGCCTGATGGCTCGGGTCAGATTGTTGGGTGGCAGGCTGAATCGGTGTTTGCTCAAGAATTAATGGCCCGTAAGATCAGTTTTACGTACACCGGGTGTAAGCCGCTACCGTATGACTTCGTAATTCATGGAAGTAAGGACGTTACATTAGACATCAAAGCTAAAAAACGTAATGTAAAACCGTCAATGCACCAAGAGGGCCATGTCTGCTTAGATCAAAAAAAATATCCAGTACAAGGGTACGTTTTTGCGTCGGTAACTACTAACGATGTGTCGCTCATGGGCTGGATGTGGAAAAGCCATTTTTGGGACAAGGCAAGGATTGTAAAAAAGGGCGAAGACACTGGGTTGTTTATAGAGAGAGCAGATGCCGGCAAGATTGTATATGCAAGCATGGCGCCGATGGATGCGTTATGGGAGGGGTTACAAAGTGTCTAGCCATAACTGGGTAGTAAACAACGAATATCAGGCGCGTGAGCTATGTAACTACATCATGGCGAATGTGGATCAAAAGCTGACCTATCAGATAAAGCCACAAACACGCACTAGTCAACAGAACAAAGCCATCTATGCATACTGCGCACATGTCGCAAGGGAGCTGGATGCTCGGGGGAAGGATATGCAACAGGTCGTAACAATGTCGATCTCACCAACCAAAGAGCTAGTGAAGCTCATTATGTGGGACAAGGTGCAAGAGGCACTATTCGGTAGGAAGTCATCGGCTGACCTACTAACTAACGAGGTCGACGACGTGCAACGTGTTATTGGAAGACATCTTGCTGAGACCCACGACATTGATGTGCCATTCGGGCGATGAGTCACATGCGCCGATGCATCGTCTGCAATGCAGTCATGATGCCATTTTTCTACAACGAGAAACCTCACCGCCTGCAAGGCTTCCGCTGTACCTGTGGTGTATGGGAGCGTGCGGTAGCTGATGAAAGGAATTTAACTTATGCCGACTTCAACAAAGCCGAAAAAGCAAAAGACCGTAGCCAAGCTAAGGGAAGAGGCCGCGGTATTACTCCAGAAGCTCGTCAGAATGAAGGCTGCGGATGAGAACGGGCTTGCCTCTTGTGTGACCTGCGGGAAGCGCCAGCACTACAAGGAAATGGATGGTGGGCACTTTATTAGTCGTAAGTGGACAGCCACCAAGCTAGTCGAAGAGAACATACACCCTCAGTGTAAAGGCTGTAACCAATACGCCAGTGGCCGGCATGATGACTACTCACTGTACATGGTAGACACCTACGGTATCGAGATGGTCAGAGAGCTGAACGATAAGAAGCGTGAGCTATGTAAGCAGAACCGCATCGAGCTGGAAGATATTAAGGTGGAGCTGAAATTAAGGATCGCAGAGCAAGCTGTACGTCTCGGAGAAAAATAATAAAAAAATGGCTTAACCACCTTGCGCACCGTGTCAGTATATGAGACATTAGGGGTGTCGGGGATGTCCCGGCTAGTCTACGGGAGAGACACAATGGCTAATATCTACAAATCTGTAATCGAAAAAATTGAAGCTGCGAAAGCGAGGCTTGCTGAGCTTAACATTGATCGTGAGACTGCGGATCGCGCTTGGGATGCTTGCCCTGATATCGACAGCGGCGTAGAGGTATGGCTGCAATATCACAACGACAACCGTGACGCATTGGATGCCCATACTGCATACGGTGAAATCGATCGCTGTTCTGAGACGCTGTCGTTGCCACTGGCTAAGCCAGAGACGCGCTACGTTATCACTGACGGCGACCTGATCTCACCCGCTGGCTTTGGTTGTGACTCTGGCGTCTATGTCCGCAATGACTACTGGGTCGAGACCGATCGCCTGCCGCGCCATTGGGATGGCAAGGCATACGATATGAAGAAAGTTGCAGAAAGAATGGCCGCATAAGCGGCCTTTGTTATGAACGCTGATATCGAGATACGCATTCTAAGCTTGCTCCGGGCGCAGTACCTCCAACACGAGGTAGCGTCCATCATAGAGCTGGAGTTCCCGCGCCTTAATGAGTTTGACGTTGAAGACTTGCCCGTGCGGATCAAAAAAATAAAACAGGTAACACAAGGACGTCATGACTGCGCCAATCAACCCTAATAACTATATGACGCTTACCGAAGTTGCCTATGAGCTAGGTATATCTAGACAGCGTGTCAAACAAATTGAGACCGCGGCACTGAAGAAGCTGCGCAACAACAAAAAAATGAGGGCTTACTATGAAGGAATTATCGACGGACGCATGGTCAACAATAGTAATCGTGTTCTTGATATTAATAGTGGCTATGGGAGTCGTTGGTAACGGCGACTACGAAGACGCGCTTGCAGAAGAGGCGCACTACACTAATATGGTTTGTGCTGGGCACTGGCCTGATTACAAGAATCTGGGGATCAGTTGTGAAACTCAACAACGAGCAAATGCAGGAGGCAATGTCTCTTTCTAGCCGAGGCGTAGACACTTGGTCTATCTCTCAACTTATGGGCGTACACTACGAAACCATGAGGAAGTATCTAAGGCAGTACGAGCGGTACGGGGAGTCGATATTTACTAAAGATCCCGTGCCAGTTGATGACGCTGTGGATAAGTCTTAGAATTGGGGCGTCATTAGCAGTGAGGCAATAGTATGCTGCAAGTGGTTGGTATCCAGTGGTATCCGGTACGACCGGGCAACATGCCTAAGAACGAGAGAACAGTGCTTGTCGCATTCGACGACATGACTGTGGAATCTTGGCCTCTTACTTTTAGTGACATTATGGACGGTGAGATACGGGCAGGACACAGCATGGGGCTGTACTGGGCCGACTCAATACCGCACCCAGAAGAGGATTAGTACGGTGGCAACGACTAGACGGCAGAAAGTTCGCGCTGTGAAAGATGAAGAGAACAGACGCGCATTAAGCATTAGGGGTAAGGCCGAATACATCTTTGATTTAATTGATCAAATCGGCGAACTTAACCCATCAGAAGACGAGCACTTCGCAGCTAAGGTACAGCAGAAGAAGACACAGGCTGAACTACGGCTCAAGATGCTCGCTAAGACGCTACCTGACCTCAAGCAAGTCGATGCTGACTTAACAAGTAGCGATGGTTCCATGACTCCACCAATGGTGATTGAACTTGTCGCAAAAGGTCTCGATTGAACTACCGCCTAAACTAGCCAGCCTTTTTACAGGCGAGGCTAGATACCGTTGCTCATACGGTGGCCGAGGGAGCGCTAAGACTCGCTCATTCGCTCTAATGACTGCCGTATGGGGTATGCGTTGGGGCGTAGCTGGTAAGCAAGGGCAGATCCTGTGCGCTCGTGAACACCTCAACTCACTCGATGAATCCTCTATGGAAGAGGTGAAGTCAGCTATCCGCTCAGTTCCTTGCCTCATGGATTACTACGAGATAGGCGAGCGATACATTCGTAGCCGAGACGGTAGAATCACATACGTCTTTGCCGGCCTACGCAGGAACCTCGATAGCATTAAGTCCAAGGCCCGTATTCTACTGTGCTGGGTCGATGAGGCTGAGACTGTTACTGAGACGGCTTGGCAGAAGCTTATCCCTACAGTGCGAGAGGACGACTCTGAGATATGGGTAACGTGGAACCCTGAGAACAAGCACTCTGCTACGCACCATCGATTCCGGGTAGCAGAGCCTGAGCAGTGCAAGATCATAGAAATGAACTGGCGGGATAATCCGTGGTTCCCCCATGTGCTAGAACAAGAGCGTCAGGAAGACCTCAAGAAGCGGCCGGATGTCTACGATCATATCTGGGAGGGTGACTTTAGGATCTTCTCAGAGGGCGCGTACTACACGCAGGAGATGGCTAACGCCTTACACGAGAACCGTATCGATCGTGTGCCATACGAGCGGTCAGTAGGTGTAGTGACGGCATGGGACTTAGGTGTAGGTGATTCTACCTCTATTTGGTTTGCTCAGTTTGTCGGTCCAGAAGTGAGACTGATCGATTACTACGAGAATGCGGGAGTCGGGTTAGATCACTACGCACGGATACTGCAAGAGAAGGGTTACATTTACGAGCAGCACATCCTTCCACATGATGTCCGTGTCAGGGAGCTAGGTAGTGGCCGGTCGAGACTAGAGGTTTTGGATAACTTAGGCGTACGCCCGGTACAAATTGCACCACAGCTTAATGTAGACGATGGCATACAAGCGGTCAGGTCTATGCTTGATCTATGCTACTTCGATAAGGACAAATGCGAGAAGGGCATCGATTGCCTCAGGCAGTATAGGCGTCAGTACAACGAGACGATGATGGTTTGGAATGAGCGGCCGTTACACGACTGGACATCACACTGCGCGGATGCCTTCCGCTACCTCGCAATTGGCTACAGAAAGACCTCGAATTGGGGTGAGCCGTTGCGGCGGAATTTACAGGGCATTGTCTGATATAATCGGGCTTCCATACTGGAGGCTCTATGGCAATTGGCACACGCTTACGCGGCATTCTTGATGAACTCATAGCTACTGGTTACCCTGATCAGGTGGCTGAGCGTATTGCTTCTGGCGACCTTCCGATGGATACGGCCTCTCGTATGCAGCGTGCTGAGGCTATGGGCTTCGATCCTTTAAATGTTGCTTATCACGGTACGAGAGCTGACGTTGCAGAGTTTGAGCCTAGCGTGCGCGGCAAAATGGGGCCGGGGATTTACACGTCACCATCCCCTGTTGTTGCAGGCAGTTACTCTACGCCCGGACATCGCATACCACGTAGTGGCGTTTATGAAGATCGCGGACTTCTTGATGAAGAGCTGTTGGTAAGCGAAGGCGCAAATGTGATGCCCTTGTTGTTGCGTGGCGATAGGATGGAGCGGTTTGAAGCACTAAAGCAGAACCCTGACATACCAATTGCCATGCTATCTGAGCCCACAACAGAGGGCGCTAGTGAGCTTGCTACAAGATTACAACGAGAGGGCATTACCGGCCTTGAGATACAAGGTCGTGGTTCCGACGGTATGCGCTCGTATAATGTTCGTGAGCAAAATACATTCGATCCTAGAGACGTTCGCTCCCTGTTCGCCGCATTCGACCCTGAGTACACAGGCTCTAATATACTTGG